>Ga0307513_10002862_pt1 | contig 23647 bp, 22 predicted proteins | sample 15_EM_MG_FD_202174 | JGI IMG/M metagenome (GOLD analysis project Ga0307513, IMG submission 202174) | Populus trichocarpa ectomycorrhiza microbial communities from riparian zone in the Pacific Northwest, United States - 15_EM | ecosystem: Host-associated > Plants > Roots > Unclassified | place...
CCGCCATAGGAGAAGCCAACCCAACATTCCGACGACGTGTACCAGAGGCTTTGCAAAATCACCGTAGGTCCAAAGTGGTATCGAAGCTTGGAACGAGGTCATCCGTCAATTTTAGAATGAAAACGGACCATATCGAGCATACCTTAGGCATAAATCCCCTAGATGAACCATTACTGAACGCCGCGTTGACGACGGTCAAGGAAGGCCAGACTCTCTTAAGCCACCCTTCTTGTCCCTTTTCGATTGTTCGGAGCTCCTGAGCGCGATCATAATCCTGTTTGAAATGTGCCTGAGAGTGGAAGAAACGTCAGCAACTAGATGGGATGACTTCGAGGAATCATAATTGCCGTACTTCGATGTAAGGCCGATATTCTCCGAGGTCGTCAATGTCAGGCAGAGCCCCTATTTGAATTGCATCGATCATTGTGTCCCAGTGCTCCTCAAGGGTATAAACGATATCATAGATGAGGATTGCGAAACCTGCATGCATGACCGAAAGAGAGCGATCGATCAGCGCGAAAAGGGTCACCATGAAGATGTTTGCATCGTCTGACGGAAGCAGCGTCACTGCGAATGGCGAAGTCATGAAATGAGCTATGAAGGATTTTATTTAAGTTTTATTCATATTTACAGCAAGAAATTTGCATACCGACCTTTTTTGTCAATGATCTTTGCATCGTCCTTGGGTCCGAGTCCTATTCCCAAACAGAACCTCGCGGTTCCAGCTACTACAGGAGTGACCGGAATATCTTGAATGGCGCGGCCGTCGTCATCAACGACCTGTTGCCAACGATCGAGGTTAAGGAAGATGAACCGGCAGAGTTTGAATCCAGGAATGTCCGGGCTATCCCATCGTCGATCCAAGCCGCTAGGAATAGGATATTTGGGAAAACATTTAAAACGACCGCCAGATGTTCCGGAACTGTGGGCTATGTAGGCAGGGAGACCTGGAGAGAGCAAGTTGTTGACATCTGACAACTTAGGACGTTCGCTGTCTAGTAAACGAGCAACAAACGGCTGGTAATCTTCGTAGGTGGTCAAAGGGACGTCAGAAAAGAACTTGAGAAGAAGTTCGTAGTCCTCCGAACCGTCTGGTGAAAGAGGTGAATATCCATCCCCAAGAGCGCTTCGCAGAGTAGCGAGAGCCGGTGCCTCATGGAAAAAGATAGTGCCTAAGAGTTTGGTGAGGAACTGAAAGAGGGTGGCCTTTGCTTGTTTTTCCAAGCTTTCCTTGAGCTCGGGCGTCAAGGCAAGTAGGGGTGGAGGGGGAATGTGGGGAATGTTGAAGTCACGAATGTTGTCGAGAATGTTGGTTGCCATTGGGTGTCCATCCTCGAAGGAGGGGGGTTATATAGAGTAATACACCTAGTTGCTAATCGATGGACCTCGTGTCCTTTGCGTAGTCTTGGAGCACGTACAAATAATTCTAACCCAAATCAGGTAGTCCGATAAGCACCGCCGACAGCGCACATCCTTGGATGACCTCCCTGATTTAGCTTAGCTGTAACAAGGGTCGCAGCAAAGTCGCACCATTTGAAATTCGTCTTGTTACAGCCGTTTGCATAATTCCGTGAACACCGACATTTTCTTTCAACACAGCACGTGGACGTTCCCACAACCAAACAAAGCAGATAAGATAGCCTGGCCAAGGTTTGACCGATAGGTGCCTTCTGCTTTACCCATTCCGCAAAAAAGCAAATAGAAGGTCGCCGTTCCAGCTGAAAGCAAAACGATAGGCCACCCCAGATCGACACATGTACAGTGCGGAAATGAAATTTCAATCTCCGAATTGATGTCACTCAAGATCTGGGATATCCTTGATGGTCAGACGCCATATACCTAAGGAATACAAGGACATCGCCCTTCATCTATCCCTCAATGAGGGGCTTCCTGACCTCCAGATCCAGGCCTACATGGGGATTAGTCCTCGTTCCATGACGCCACCTGATTTTGAGGTCACGAAAATCTTTCTTTCGTCGTCGACGTTGTTGGTCCGTGCTCCGCACAGTCAAACATGGCAGTAGATATAAAGAGGGCCCACTCCTTGAGCTTTCGATACCCCACTATTTATTGTAGAGCCTTAGCTAGTACCTAGCTTGCGAGATCATCACACGCGACCATCACGTCGCTTAGAAATTTTGAGAGTCCGCCCTGTGCATGTGTCGATCTGGGGTGGCCTATCGTTTTGCTTTCAGCTGTCAAGCTGTCAATCGCGACCTCGTGCATGCGTACCGTTGGCGGGAAGTGGTGCCATTATCGCTGATTACGCGCTGGTTTACAGATCTGATTGTCTGGATGCACAGATACAGCTAAATGCAAATCGATAGAGCAGTTCGGTTCTCCTACACACATAGCGCGGGCCAGAGCCACATAAACTGCCAATCGGTAAAAATCACCATGGCTGTTGTCGGTGCTGACGGTGACCAACAGAGAAGCGAACTAAGTGGCTAACATTCGGCGTCGCGGCAATCAAGAAACCAAACATAAGTCTATGTGTGTAGGGGAACCGAACTGCTCTATCGATTTGCATTTAGCTGTAATACGAAGCAGAGTTTGGATTGAGCTACCGTCCGATTAGATTAGATCAGTACACGTGCTCTGGAGGTAGCCACCTTCCGTTGACGGTTGCCACCAGATCGCTCCTTGCCTCCATCCTTCGTGTCGCGCCCTGTAGATCTGCCATCTCCACTGTAGGAAAAGGAGTGGTGCATATACCACAGAACGTCTCATTGAAGACCGTCAGGGAAGGCCTGTAGCTGTGAGAATGAATCGATGGCTAAAGGAGATGAAATGGAAATGCAGAGGTTCTACGCGAATCTGAGCCTGTGTTGCCCACTTGACAATTTCGCTCAGACACAAAGAGTGGAATGGTCTAGAAGAAACACAAACTTCCGGCGACAGACCTGTTGACAGCTATTTTGCGCATTAAATTGATTTCCCAGATCCAATTCGTCTGGACTGAAAATTCCACCCTGTCCCTTAAACCTTGGGAAATGGTCGAACGAACTCTAATGGCTGAGATATCATCAACAATTCACGTGTGAAGTGTTGCGTATGTGCATTTTCCTAGACCTCGAGCACCACCCTGTCAGCCAGCCAATTTAATAGTGACAGGATCTGTACGCATCGTCGGAACCTCAATTTGACCAGAGCTAATGCCTCTCGTATCGCCCTTCCATTGTCGATATTCTTTGAACGTGCCGGGTTCGAGAATTCTTATCGTAGGATCACCGGCATACGAGTCGTCACAATAGTTCTTATAGGAAGCGTCTGTTTTCAGCTTCTCTTGGACGATAACGAGAGCATGAGCGGGGTTTCGTCCTGGGAAATGAACCGAGTAAGCGTGCATGTGCGGTTGTTGTACGAAGAAGAACCATACCAATGTCCCCATCAAGCTCGACCAAAAATCCATAAGCCGGTAGCTTATTCCTCTCGTCAAGCACAGTGGTAAACTCGAGAATCCGACCAATGGAGTCATCAGCCAATGAACTGATGATTTCCCGAAGGAAGGATTCGGTGAAAAATTCGCGGAATGCCACTCTAAATCAGTATTAGCGATTCAAAAACCAGAAGCAAAAATTGTTCCGCATACCCTTTACGCTCTACGTATCGAACGGGCGGAGTGCCCTCTTCCGGAGTGAATCCAGCGACCTCAACGATGTCGTTCAACTGGTACCGCCATAACCCATCTTTGGTCGTGACGACAACTTCATTCCCCAACCTGCCACTTAAGAAAGGCTTAGGTCAGAAGGCAACGAGTCAAAATATGAAGCCTGATGCCATCAAATAATACGTTAGTGTGGTAAACCTATCCAAGGCGAGGTCAAACGCACAGTTGCGACAAACAAAAATCGTAATTGATCAAACTTGGAATGACATCCAGGAGCCAAGGTCATCACGTTTTCCAAGCGGTGGACTTTGGGACCGTTTAATTCATCAGGAGGTGATTTATACCCAAGGTGCTCCCCATCGAGGCATTGTAGTCCCCCTAAACATAGATAAATGTTAATGGTTAAGCAGAAAGCGAAAAATTTGAAAGGGGGACATACTTTTTCTGACCCCGGTTCAATTTTTTTGGTAGTTGGCTCGGGGATTATCTGTGCGCACTGGGTGGGTTCCGTCCCCGCACTGGGGTCCGAGGTGACCCTCTCCTCCAGCTCTCGGACTTGCGATACCGAGATCTCATCATATTTTTCAGGCACGACGCAATGATATCCATCGACGACTTGCTTTTGCGTCTATGGGGATATACCTACGATTACCATACTGCATGGCGAACACAGAATAACAGTTGAAGAAAGGATTGGAGAATACGTGATGACGCTCAACAGCTCAGGAGTCCGGGCCGTTTCATATTTGGCAGTCCTTCGGCCCCAAGAACAAATAAAACCAAATATGATGAACATGCACCACTCCCTCAGGCGTGCGACGCTCGTCTTCAATTTGTCACCAGTCTCAATCTATCCGCCTCTGCGCCGTCCTCTCTCCTCGCTGCGTTTAGCATATCTTTCCTCCTCAATCTCTAACTTCGCTCGGACCTGTTGGCAACTGCCATGTCGTACACTTTCGAGCATATCAGACTCTCCTGACGATCTCTTCAATTATTCATCGGGACGCTGGCTGTGAGTTTTATACATACATGTTATTCTCTGGCGTACATATCCAATCCATAATGTCGCACATTTAGTGTCAACAATGATCTTCGCCTTGCAGAGCGTAGACGTGAGTTCGACGTTGATGCGCTTTGTCGACTTGCGGCACAATCTGTCGGTCGGAGTTCTCAAGATATCGATACATTTGTGAAGCTCGCCGAGGGGGGCTTCAACCGGACTTTCCTTGTCACCATGCATGACGGCTTCGAGATGGTAACTCGCATCCCGTACCCCATCACGGTCCCCAAGTTCTACGCTATCGCTAGTGAAGTGGCCACAATGCGCTTCCTCCGTTCCTCCGGCCTGCCTGTTCCCGAGGTTTACGATTACTCTCCTTCTTCGGACAACGCTGCGAAGACGGAGTATATTTTCATGGAGTTTATGAGAGGTACGAAGCTCAGCGACGTGTGGCTGGAGCTGGAGGAACCGGATATCGTTTCGGTTTTGCGTCAACTTGCTCAACTCGAGTCTCGCATGATGTCGATCCCTTTCCCGGCTGGTGGAAGCCTCTACTATACCAACGACCTGGAGAAGGTGGCAGGGAGGACAGGCATCCCGCTCAACGATGGGCGCTTCTGCGTCGGTCTAGATGTCAGGTTGCATATGTGGTACGGAAGAAGGTCGCAGCTCGACGTGGACAGGGGACCGTGTATGACACTCTCTGCCTTTTCTTTTGTTGAACTTTCTGAAACCAATCGAGACTATAGATGAAAGTGTCGAGGCAACGCTCGTAGCAGCAGCTCGCAAAGAACTGGCATATCTGGAACAGTTCGGTCGACCACTACTACCGTTCCAGCGTGAAAGAAGGGAGGCTTACGGGTACAAGGAGCAGCCACCGTCGGACCACATCAAGAATCTCGAACGCTACCTTCTCGTTGCATCCTCCTTCGTCCCCAAGAACCCAGCCCTCCATCATTTCCGTATCCGCCATCCCGATCTCCAGCCGAGCAACATCATCGTGTCGAGGTCCTCAGACTCTAACCAGTTGAAAATCGTAGGCCTGCTCGACTGGCAACACGCCTCGATCCTACCCGCGTTTCTCCTCGCTGGCATACCAGGTCGCTTGCAGAACTACGACGACCCGCTCCCGCAGGCTCTTATTCCACCCTCATTGCCGGCGAACGTGGACGAATTGGACCAATACGAGCAGAGCCACGCGATGGGACTCTACCACCGCCGTCTCGTCCACTTCCACTACGTCAAGAATACGGAGGATTACAACAGGCTCCATCACGATGCATTGTCGGATCCTGTGTCCATGTTCATCTGCCGTCTTTTCGACCAAGCCGGTGCTCCATGGGAGGGTGAAACTCACGCGCTGAAGGCTGCGTTGATAGAGGCAACAGAGATATGGGGGCGGCTTATGGGGGACGGTGTGCCGTGTCCAGTCGAGTTCGAACCCGAGGACCTACGCAACACGAAGGAGCAGAGCGCAAAGCTGCAAGTAGCGGACGAGAATTTTGAGGGATGCCGAGGCATGGTTGGTTTCGAGACGGAGACCTGGGTGTCCAACGAACACTACGAGATGGCCATGGCCCTCGCCGAGCTGCTTAAACTGAGGGTGTTGACAGAGGTCCCGGAGGACCTCCGAGCTAAGACTGAGGCGAATTGGTTCTTGAACGATATAGACGAAGGGGATTACATGTAAGAAATATTCCACGATTGTTGTTATTTTATTTAGTGCTATTGTTGTATGTCCAGTTGAACGTTCTTCAAATCCTGTCGAAGAAAAACTTCTTGCCAAGAAGACAAATCCGTCGATACCACCGTCCTTTAGCTCCCTATAAAGCACATTCACATTTAATTGTACACATTGTGGTATCATTCACGCTGATTGTACTGCTATAGCACCATTCATATCCTGTAATCAACGATATGATAACAGGCTGAATAAAAGTTCATGATCTAGAGGCAGCTTTCACCTCACCTTCGCGATCTCTCGTCATACGGGCTGCTCTTTTTGGGAAGAAATAAGATGTAACATGTTATGAAGGCATATAGCAATCTTCATTTAGATTTTATCCACTTGACATGCCGAGTTCTCGGCTGAATCATTATGATGGATACACTGCAAAAAGTACGCCCCTAATTACCTTTTGTACGTGACCTTCACTTATACTAGGGCCCCTGAAGCACTTGTGTACTACTCTCCGCCGACTCTCGTTTTTTTAACTTGCAGTCTTTCTCTAACACTTTCGATATATGACAAGTCGACTATCATTTCATTTCGATTTCGATGGTAAATTCAATGCCTTTCATTTTCGTCCAATCATTCCCTTCACCTCCTGGGGTTGTGATGTGGAGTATGGTATTGTCCGAACACGATGAGATGCTCATGCGCCGAAGGCCGATTATGCACCGTGTGATGGAGGCGTCCTCGAAATCGAGAGGAAGTGTGAGCGCTACCTTTGGCGACGGCTCATCCCTCGAGCCATCTATTCTACATCCGCAGAACACTACCATAATATAATCATTATCTATTACATGTCAAACCGCGGTGCATACGGACGAGCATCAATTTATGTGAAAAGAGGAAATGAGGAAGGAGCGAGGGCAGAGCGGAGTGTCTGAATCAGGATAGACAAGGAACGAAAAGGAGTTGAAAAGGAGGGGTAGTAGTTGAATTTCTTAAAGTAATTGGTGTTATGTAATTTATTATGTAACTGTTCCAGGACCGTGGGAGCCCGGCTTTCCCCGGCTTTTCATTTCATCGATTCGGTTTCTCTGTCATCCCTCCACTAACAGTACTCCTCCATGTATATGAAAAGCTCACCTCCCTTCTTTCTATCGGTAGGTACTATCGTACCTCGTGAATCATCCACACATCCTGACTTTCAGCGTGGTCAGTCTAATATTTCCAAGCAGAGAATATAAAGCCTGCACATTTACGAAATGGTATGCCTGTTGGGAATTAGAAATGAATATTCAGGATGAAAAATGTTGGTGGACATTTATAAATGGAAAGGAAGCAGGTGTGGATGGGGAGAAATAATTTACACACTTTACTCGTCGTCATCAGAGACCAATAGTTATTTCAGGGTGGCTTCCTCTTCTTCGGGGGCCTTACTTCTGCAAGATGATGCTGACCACGAGCATTTACGCTTCGGCTTGTTATCAGCTAGAATGTTAGAATTCTCCATGAAGATTGCACCCCAGTAGTCCTTCAAGAGAGCTTTCGCCGTGGGGATGTACTGAGTTGCGTGACGGACGAGGACGTGACTTGAGCGAGCGCCATTGATTCATGAGCACAGCAAGGGCATGGGTGGAGGCCTTAGCATTACTGATGTGCATTAAGGTGTCTTCGAGGTGCTAACGATCTAAATATATTTCTACACATTGACAAAGCCGGCATCATCATCCGGGACATGTTTGCCAGACCCTTTGGAAGCTTGACAGTCCTGCCTGGCAGTAGTTTCCATACTATCCGCGCTTCCAATTCCGCTTTCTCTCCATCTTACACCCTACTCGCCATCTTCATCAGTGGGACATCATACCAGAGGCAATGCCCACCTCATCATTATTGGGCGTAAGCAAGCCGGTGCCGAGTCCATCCCTTCTCAGTTCCAAAAACAAAGTTCTGTGATTTCAGCTGTGACACCAAACATGAGTTCATACAATGCAACGTGACGTTGATAAAGATTCAGAATGTTCATGCAGTGACGACAGTGACAAAGGAGCTCATCAGAATGCCAAACGTTAACTTCCTAATGATGGCTCCTAGGTATGTGACGACGAACGGGGGGGGAAGAGGCAGAGGATGGCGTGAACAAAAAGTTTGCAGTGCATTATTACGTGCGGTGGAATTTTATCGGCGATTTGCTGCCTGCTTTGAAGAGGCTGAAGAAGGCGGGGGAGGACGCAAAGGTTCTTTCGGCGTTGGCTGCTGCGAAGGGTGCGGTGATCGATTAGTACCGATAATGTTATGCTGAGGAAGACATTCTCTATTAGAAAGAAGGAAAAACAGGTTCTGATATATGATGATCCCATGATGATCAAAGCTAAGGTTCCCGTGTTTCATTGTTTCCGTTTATCCGACATCACACCCAATATTTTGCAGTAACCAATTCTCACTCTGCAGGTTGAAGGTGCTGGTGGAAAAATGACATAATGTTTGCCTGCAAGATCGGAGTTACAGAATACTGGGTTGGTATCGAATTAACGAGCAGGAGTGAGTTACATGATTGACTTCGCATGCGACATTAAATAAGCGCCAGTCGACCGTGATGTCGATGAAGCCTCAAGCCATGAACACCGTCGGTAATAAAACTCAGAAAGTGACAGCCGGATACAATGCGGGTTGGTGTCTTTTGATTCCGAGGGTTCTCCGAAAAGTGAAAACTTGAACGTTGCCTAGTGAATGGAATCAGTTCCGCTGTGCTCATCAGTTGGATAGCTTTTCCTTGCTGGATGAGTATATCTTAGATGATATTTAATTATGGAAATTACGTATTATGCTCACGAACATCGGAACAGGGTAAAAATTGCCATAGAATCTGGCATTTCCCACAATGAGTGCCAAGTGCTCGTATAAAATTGTCTACATATTCACCATGAGACATTCCCCACCTCATTAGACTGTCGGTGTGGTTCGCCCCCATGATCATCACCCTAACGAACACTCTGGGGGCGTTAGAGATCGGTGCGTTCCTTGGTGTCTTTCTCTTCGGTGTGGTGTCCCTTCAAACGTTCTACTACTACACCCTGTATCCGGACGACAGCTGGGTGAAGAAGACATTGGTACGCAGGAAAGAATTTTATCACCCTGTCTATCTCTCTGATTGAATATTCTTCCTCAAGGTCGCCACAGTTTGGTACCATTTACACTCTCCAAGCCTTGTCTCGGCCAATTGAATCTTTTCCCTTTTTCATCTAGGATCTGCGAAATTGTCCATACTGCTGGGGTTGATTACGAAATTTATCGAGCGACAATTATTTACGATGGCAGGCCCGGTTTGCTGGTGAGGTTCAAGGTGATTGGGGTCGTCGCAGTCTTCGGAGCGCTCATTACTTTGCTAGTTCAGGTGAGGATACAGATTGAGTTGTACCCTTTTGTGAACAATTGACACCCGAATTTTTCAATAGATCTTTTTTGCGATGCGTCTCACCAAATTTCTCCCGCGACCATACAATAAAATTGGTATTGTTTGTATCGCCATCTCAACTGTTCGATTCATCGGGGCCGTCTACCTCAGTGTCATTGCTGTTACTTCAGCGACTCTCACATATTATCGCCATAAAGTTTCATGGATGATGTCGGGGACTTTTGTCGTAAGCGCTGCAGTGGACGTTGCCATAGCCTCATCCATGTTATATTATCTGGTTCAGCAACGACTCGGATTCGTAGGGAAGGGCCTGCATGGGTGGGTACAACTTGATATGGAGCAGTCTAATCTCTCAGGGTGATTGTATTCGCAGAATTTCTAATCTACTTGACCGGCTGATCACCTATACTCTTCGTGAGACAAGGCATTTTCCATAATCATTATGTCTGCTCACCTCAGAATATAATAGGATCAGGGCTTCTGACAAGGTGCGGTTATGTCTTTTATTATTCGTTGATCTACCGACACTCGCAGCAGCATCTCTGCCATTGTGCTGGTTATATGTGTGAGTTTTTGATTCACGCGCACAGACTATATATATTCGGTGTGTCTAACAATAACCCAAACCTCCAGTTCCAAATCATGCCGGAGAATTGTACGTTTTGAGATCTCGAATAGCCATGTCGAAGGCTGATAATCTCTCATAGTTATATGGATGGCGGTTTATACATTCGTCTCGAAACGTGAGTTTCAATGCATAGTTTGAATAAATATCTTGTTTTATTTCGGCATTTCTAGTGTATTCAAATAGTCTCTTATCAGCGTACGTTCGTTCCTAAGCAGTAATTCGAAACACTGGATTCTGAAGCTACTTACTCGTTTAAGGCTAAATGCTCGAAAGGCACTCAGAGATGATGTGGGGCCCGCACTTCGCCTGAGCGTGGACACTCGTGGCCAAGTCTTGATGGATCAACCAAGGGGGGCCGGTCCATTGTTCCATGACCCGAGAAGGGGGTCAATGGCATGTACCAATCAATCAGTTTAGCTGTAATTATAGAACCTGTTCCGCTCGGGAGAAAATCTGGAAATGTTTGAGGGAATAAATATCATGACAAAGAGAGCGATGCCCAAAATTCAGCATCCAGGAGCGAAAATTCGGCCAGAAACGTTACGTTTTGACAGAGCCGGCATCAATTACCTCTGTCCTATGTCATTGACACAGTTTCTATATCGCTTGTTTGTCCATGACTCCAATATCAAGTTGCAACTCATAACTGAATTCGCTCAGGATTATATTCGCAACTGTGGTGGGTTCGTGCGAGCGGCCAAGTTACTCTGTGATTATCCAGCCTGGCGAAAATCCCTTCAACCATAGCGCTGAAGGATGGCCTGATGTTCCAGCAGTGGAAACACCGACCAATTTCGACGATATCCATTAGAACTCGATGGAAATCAACGGTGGGGCTCGCTGGCCTCCAAAAAATATCAATGGCCCTCACTGCAACCTCCAATGAGTATTGTTATTCTTTAGTATTGACTTCCATTCGTTCAATATAAGCTGACTACGAGAAGTTGCTGGATCTGACATGCATCATTATAATGTCGAGGCAAGTGCGCTTCACCTCACCTCATTCAAATCATTCCAAGTGCAGCGTCCTGAGTAAATCTCCATTTGATATGATTTCCAAATCCTTGACATGCGACTAAATCCTTCGGACCCCTCCTCGATCGCACTATCCTGGGGGTTGGTGGCCAGCATCTCCGGAGACGGAGGAAATCGGGAAGGAGACTGAGGGGAATACAGGAAGGCCCCATACGCACTCAGAGAATCCCGAGGTGCGAACGACAGTGTTACCAAGCGAAAAAAGAAATGTCTAAGGCTACTTAGGAGCGGATCTAACAACATTGGAGGAACGACCTTATCCCAGATAGTGCAGGTAATCGAGAACATAAAGAGGACAGAGATAGATCATACACCAACCCATGTCAAAGCGCCACTGTACAACAGAATTACCCTGGGTAGCGAGCATCTCCACCAACCGACGTCATGGCGTATGCAAGTTCCATTATCGTAGATCTATTATGATCCATTTATCGCCACACGATCGTCGCCGTCGTTTGGAAGGTTATAAACAAGCATATTACACAATTATGGCAATATTTGTATGGAGGGGCTTGGGGTTAGTTGTTCAGTAAAATTGGATGGTCTTGGTTTGGCAAGGCGTAGCTCGAGGATGTTGACGAAGGTGATTGGAAAAGTGACAATGCCCAGGGGTTGAGCTTGAGTACGAACTGAATTGAGAAGAGTAGTATTTTGCGGTAATAACCCGAGGGTAGATATCGAAAAACCACGCACCGGAAGTATCTGGCTTGTGAAGAAAACAGCATAAATTGGTGTTTTTGAAGATTAGGACGTTTCTCCCAGATCATGGTAAGAGGGATAATGTGAGTTTTAAACGGAGGATCATCAGAGGTCTGTTCAAATAACAATAAAACGCCAGTCATGGAACCTGAAAAACTTGGGTTCCAACATTGGTGCTAACGTCGAGTATACTGTGCGCCGTTGTGATTCTATTGAAACCAGGAAATAGGTATGGTTCGCTGGCAACCAAAGGAAACAAAGGAGAGTGGATAAGGATCACAGATTACAATGGAGACCCAGACAATGTATTCTCGGGCTGGGGTAATACACAAGAGGCTATACACTGCCCACTTTGTATTGAATAGTATCCGAAAGTCCGCTCAATGAAGCAGCACGACCGGAGAACCCGACCACTGGCAAATTCCAGCCCACTGACACAACTTCAACTATTCTGAGAGGATCCATCCCCCCAAAAAACGAAATGCACCACTCGTTGGTAGTCGTCGTCTACACCACTGATGACTTGAGTTTCAGCCTTGCATCGTGGCTTGTAGAGAGAAAAAATTATTTGGCGCTTCAACTGAATAAGTGCAAACAGAACTGATCATGCTACGAAGATGTGACCATTGTAAATTTAAGTTCTTTAATCGAAGTACTTACGACCCCTGTCGAGGCAAGCGTGTTTCACCTGACTGAAATCATTCTAAGTACAACTTCATATTCCCAAGGAAATTTCATTCCATGTGTAAAAGTGCCCATCCTTATCATATCTCCCCGTTGCATAAAACTGGAACCTGGGACCAAATCGTTCGAGTTTGCAAGTTCACAGAATCATAAGACTCGCAACCGGTCACATCGAAAACGCCGATTTCGACAGCGTTCATACTCCCGGAATCATCAATCCCGCGGAGATTTTTACCAAATCGCTCGGGCGCGTCAAGTTTCAAGAGCACGTCGCGAAACTAGGCATGTTGGAATTTGTCACGTGACCTTTCGTCAAACGCCCACCTGGACGCACATCTTCACTTCTTTCATAGCGTATCTTTAAGACGGCGCTCTTCCCTTCTTCAATTCATAACGGACATCTCGGAGCAAAATACTCTGTGTGCTTTTCACTTATATAGCTTCATTTCGTCATTTGGTACTTAACCGTTCTTTTTCACGCTGAGGGCCGGTACAGTTCTTTCTTGTCTTTTGAACCTCTTCTTCAGTCGTATTTTTTTGTCCCTAGACTCATATATTATTCATCTGGATATATTAATATATATCAACTGCTCTAGTTTACGCTGAGACTGATACATTATTCGTCTAGGATCTGAACACCATCCGCTTCCAACAAGAACTTGCTCCATCTCAGTCTATGCTTCACGATTCTCCACCAATCGCGGGTCAATGTTGGCTAACCTTAGGACATCTAGGCCATCGTTTAGTGTATTAACCACGTTAAAGTATGCCCTCTCCCTTGAATCCACGACCCTGTAAAATTCTCGGGATGATCTTGGCTAATCATAGCAGCGTGCCAAGCACGCTAATCCCCAACTCTCACGGGACCGTGACCAAGGTGCTCATGGGAAAGGTTGAAATAAATACTTTGAGGGCTGCGAGGAGTCAACCTGCGGGTGACTCCTCGCAGCCCATTCTCTTCTCTGCAATGCTTGAGCAGCTTGAATGAGGAATTAAAATTCTAAGTTTGGCTCACTACTCCACGGCAGCTTGCAATGCTTGGAGTCGGTTTGAAGAAACCTTGACCGCGACCCAACTTCTTACTATTCGTTGTATTTAGCGCAGATCTAGAAAGTGTGTTAAGGAATGGTTGCTATATACTACGGCATTATGCCATCACCTCTCGCACTCGAGCAACGCCATACGTACATAATTTTGGAAGAAAAAAATAACCGAAATTCGGACAAGTGACGAACAAGTGACGAAGGAACTTGAAATCATCTCAAACTCTGCAGACTGCAGATCAATGATCATAGATAAGATAAATTCGAGCCGCAAAGGCGGACATCGCTCAGAGGTGTAACTGAGAATATTTTGACAAAACTATTATACATATCATTCCCATTTTTCAGGCAATATCTAGAAAAAAAAACATGCGGCTCGTTTTCTGTACCCAGAGAAACCCAGAGCCGCCTTCGAAGTTCGCAGATGAATGAGGCTGAGTTTCCACTGTACAGCATTACCAAATCATTGCCCACACTGTATCAACACAACATCGTCCGCGGGGGCCCGGGGTCGCGCATGCGGCCAAGTTTTGAAGACAACACCCTTAATTTCGAGTGGATATTTCCAGGAAATGATCGAGTATGGGGCTGTTTTCTGCGTTTTCTCACACTCAACAAATCGTTTGGCGGGTGGAGTCCCGTTTGCAGTTCGCAACAACCCTCCCTCTTATTTACGTAAGAGAGTCGGGGACGTGGACCGTAGATGGCCGATACATAAAGTCATCAGAGCACTCATAGCCGAAGCTGTGAAGGGCAACACGTGGCAGGAGTTCGTAAACCCAACTGCAACCCGCGGAAAAACTGCTTACCCCAAGACGTCCGCTGACCAGGAGAAATTCTGCATCTGCTTCAACTATGACAAGGTAATCGGCCAGGAGGATATGATGGGACGGAGTGCCATTTGTTCAAGATGCAGCTCAACGCCAGAAAGATACCGTCGTCTATCAAGGTTTGGCGGGAAAAGAACGGCACTGATGCAGTCATGGCGAGAGTTTTGGTTAAGAAAGGGGCGACCATGGAAGAGGTCAAGGCGGCCCTTGACGGCGTCTTCGTCTCCTTTAACCACAGTCTGTAGGCTGTACTTGCCGTCTTCTTGAAGATTTCAGTTACATTGATCCGCGTGTTATTATCTCGATCGAATGTGTTTCTCGCTCTGAATTCCAACTCTGTTGTTTGCTTGCACTAAGTTTGCACATTGATAAGACCCTGAAGAAGTTGATACATGTGGGCACTCGACACGCAGTTGGGCGTCAACGAGATGAATTGAGCTTGAGCAAGAGCCAGCCCTAACCTCGGATTTCTTGTCCAGCCGTGCGAGCATAAAGCGTGATACGTTTATTTCCATTGAAACGGACTCCACTTCGCTGTGTATATACGGTATAGATCGAGCTGTGCGAGGCTATGAGGCTTGAGCTTAGATTACCTGGTCCGAGTACAGCACTGCAGCGCTACTTAAGAACTGGTGAGAGCCTCCATCTTGTCCCTATAAAACCCGTGTTATTTACTATTTTAGGGCCTGTTTGGATGCCCAAACCACCTGCGCATGCCAAATCTACGGTTTGACGGCGGTTTGTTTGCAAGCAAATTCGGCTTCGAGCAAGACTGTTGCCAAACCTGGTGAACGTGCCATGAAATGGTGACGACTTGCTTTTTGACGTCGATGTGGATATGCCTACGATTACCATACTTCGTGGCGAACACAGAGAATAACGTGATGACGCTCAGCAGCTCAGGAGTCCGGGCCGTTTCATATTTGGCAGTCCTTCGACTCCAAGAACAAATAAAACCAAATATGATGAACTCTCTCAGTGGGACCGCGCATATACGGTTCCATTGATGGCCCATCAATAATGGCACAGCCACCGATAAAACGCGCCGCCTGACTCATATCGTTGCCTCTTGTTGTATCTGTTCTAATTAAGGCAGCTGGGGCCATTTCTTGAACAACGAAAAAACTTTTATTATCAAAAGACAAGCCGAGGTTAAATTTATAAGGTTCTAGATACTATTAAAATTTAATGGGCAAGTAAGTCAATATTAGTGAGTCAATTCTGCAAAAGTAGAGCTTGAGTTGTCACTCCTCCATCTCAGCTTCCTCGTCGGCTTCCCAATCGTCCATAATTGGAGCTTCGGGGCCTTGGAGGTCGATGACTGGAGTGGGCAGTGGCCCCTTCTCTGCCACGTATTGTTGGTAATGTTGGAATATCTGTTTTAGCGCAGTCTGTCGATCGGCCTTTTTTGGGTAACGGCTCTTGGCAGGGACATCCGGAAGTCCACGAAATCTGAAAGCATCAATCTGGTCACCCATCTTGAGTACAGTCAGCTCCATAATCGCTTCCATGCTCGATATGAGCACCACTTTGGAAAGCCGAAGTGCATCATCTATTGCTTTCTGCTTCCTCGCGTCCTCCTTGCCCTTCCGAATACGGGCCACTTCCAGTCGATAATCCACAAGCTTCTGTCGACGCTTCTTCTCGAGACCACTGGCGTCGATCCGACGGGCCTCTTGCATGACGAATTTGTGGTCGGCTGCCACGAACACAGCGTCCATGTAATCCTGGGTGTTATTGTGCCGGAACATTGCAAGAGCGTTATATTGGTGCAATGTCATGGATGGTTTGTTGCGAATAATGACACGGTAAGCACCGAGAGCACCTTCGTTAGCATCATTTGTTGACGGCATCCAAGCCCAATGTTTCTCCTCCGCAGACGCTTCATCGATCAGCCCACCAGGCGCAAATTCTGCAGAGAAACGAATCCAAGTTGGAAGTGACCCTCTGAAGAATGCGACAGTAATTTCTTTGATGTGAGGAAGTTCAGGAATTAACCTAAACACGGCTTCCATCGCCTGCGGGTTGTCCCAGTCTTTCCCGTCCATGGAGCCCTCTACAGCTGTCGCATCTGGTGAGATCAAGATTTCTGGAGTTTCAATGACTTTGGAGACAAATTCCATCACGAGTCGATGCAGGGGCCCAAGATCAAGAATGTTTTCAGCCTTTTCCCCCGGTCGGCGCACTGCCCGCATATAAGGCTTGCTGACTGCTTGTTGGTATAAAACCATCGCGCCATCCTTTATGCTTGTTGCCATTGTTGGCAGCTGCCATGTCGTGTATTTTCGAGCATGTCAGACGCTCCTCACGATCTCTTCAACTATTCATCGGGACGCTGGCTGTAAAAGTCTCATACATGTTATTCTCTGGCGTATATGTCTAATCCGTAATCTTGCATATTCAGCGTCAACAATGATCTTCGCCTTGCAGAGCGTAGACGTGAGTTCGACGTCGACGCGCTTTGTCGACTTGCGGCACAATCTGTCGGTCGGAGTTCTCAAGATATCGATACATTTGTGAAGCTCGCCGAGGGGGGCTTCAACCGGACTTTCCTTATCACCATGCATGACGGCTTCGAGATGGTAGCCCGCATCCCGTACCCCATCACGGTCCCCAAGTTCTACGCTATCGCTAGTGAAGTGGCCACAATGCGCTTCCTCCGTTCCTGCGGGCTGCCTGTTCCCGAGGTTTACGATTACTCTCCTTCTTCGGACAACGCTGCGCAGACGGAGTATATTTTCATGGAGTTTATGAAAGGTACGAAGCTCAGCGATGTGTGGCTGGAGCTGGAGGAACCGGATATCGTTTCGGTTTTGCGTCAACTCGCTCAACTCGAGTCTCGCATGATGTCGATCCCTTTCCCGGCTGGTGGAAGCCTCTACTATACCAACGACCTGGAGAAGGTGGCAGGTAGGACGGGCATCCCGCTCAACGATGGGCGCTTCTGCGTCGGTCTAGATGTCAGGTTGCATATGTGGTACGGAAGAAGGTCGCAGCTCGACGTGGACAGGGGACCATGTACGCCACTCTCTGCCTTTTCCCTTGTTGAACTTTCTGAAACTAATCGAGACTATAGACGAAAGTGCCGAGGCAGCGCTCGTAGCAGCAGCTCGCAAGGAACTGGCATATCTGGAACAATTCGGCCGACCGATACTACCGTTCCAGCGCGAAAGAAGGGAGGCTTACGGGTACAAGGAGCAGTCACCGTCAGACCACATCAAGAATCTCGAACGCTACCTTCTCGTTGCATCCTCCTTCGTCCCCAAGAATCCAGCTCTCCACCATTTCCGTATCCGCCATCCCGCCGAGCAATATCATCGTGTCGACGTCATCAGACTCTAACCAGTTGAAAATCGTGGGCCTGCTCGACTGGCAACACGCCTCGATCCTACCCCTGTTTCTCCTTGCTGGCATACCAGGTCGTTTGCAGAACTACGATGACCCGGTCTCGCAGGCTCTCATCCCACCCTCATTGCCGGCGAACATGGACGAATTGGACCAATCCGAGCAGAGCCACGCGATGGGACTCTACCACCGCCGTCTCGTCCACTTTCACTACGTCAAGAATACGGAGGAGTACAACTAGCTCCATCACGATGCATTGTCGGACCCTGTGTCCATGTTCATCTACCGTCTTTTCAACCAAGCCGGTGCTCCATGGGAGGGTGAAACTCACGCGCTGAAGGTTGCGTTGATAGAGGCAACGGAGATATGGGGGAGGCTTATGGGGGACGGTGTGCCGTGTCCAGTCGAGTTCGAACCCGAGGACCTACGCAACACGAAGGAGCAGAGCGCAAAGTTGCAAGTAGCGGACGAGAATTTTGAGGGATGCCGAAGCATGATTGGTTTCGAGACGGAGACCTGGGTGTCCAACGAACACTACGAGATGGCCATGGCCCTCGCTGAGCTGCTAAAGCTGAGGGTGTTGACAGAGATCCCGGAGGACGTCCGAGCTAAGACTGAGGCGAATTGGTTCTTGAATGATATAAACGAAAAGGATTACATGTAATGAAGTGATCGAAATATTCCACTCTGTTGTTATTTTATTTAGTGTTAGTGTTACATGTCCAGTCGACCGTTCTTCAAATCCTGTCGGAGAAAAACTTCTTGCAGAAGACAAATCCCTTGACACCACCGTCCTTTAGCTTCCTATTCACTTTTAATTGTACACATTATGGCATCATTCACGCTGATTGTAGTGCTATAGCACCATTCACAGCCTGTAATCAACGATATAATAACAGGCTGAATAGAAGTTCATGATCTAGAGGCAACTTTCATCTCAACTTTGCGATCTCTCGTCATAGGGGATGCTCTTTTTTGGGAAGAAATAAGATGTAATACATTATGAAGGCATATAGCAACCTATTCCACTGATAGCCCCTAAGCCAACCACACGATACACGCTCTCCAGGATCCGAGTAAGAAGACCTCCCATCCCACTTACTATGCACCTGGATATGAGCCCAATTCCTACAACCTTCGAGCTGCAAGCTGGGATATGGCCGGCGATCCCCACCGGAGGAACGCAACAGTCGCGCACCAAGTTCATGATCATTGCCCTTATCAAGAAGAGGCGGCAAAACGCCCATGCTGAACAGTACCACCCGTCGAATAATTACGCGTATCATCAACCACCAAGGATATTGAGACAAAGGATGGTGAGACAAATGACGGATGATCGATGAACCGCAGTCCTATGGTGGGAATGGAGCTGTGTGGCCCACACAGCAACGATATACAAATCGATTTGTCATTTGTTTATTTGGTCTGTTTCAAGAGACTACAGCAACGACGCGATTCATCGAACATGCCGTATGGGGCTCCGGCCATCGCACCAATGTATTCGGAAGAACGGACAGGATCGTTTCCCTGTGTGCTTTTAAAAAAGGTTCAAGCCCCTGCCAGCGTTATCGGCCGAATATGCGGCACACCCCCAAAGTACGATTTTCGTTGATAAATCAGATGATATGGTGTTTTATTTTAAAGCTAGCTATTACCCCCCCGTACGAAGAGCGTCCTGGAAACGTGAATTCCCAACGTGACATGACTTCTTCCTTCACTTAATTAATCCTTGATTCTCAATGTACGGCGAACCACCGAACGAGCTTCAGTGCGACTGAAGCGCCTCTCCATACTATAGACAGTACCACTCCCAAAAATATTCACAGATACCGGCCCCTCCAAGCCCACCTAATCCTCGGGCTCAAACCTTTCTTCGTCTAAGAGGGCACTTGCCGAAAGTGAGGCAACACCAGCGCCCAAGGCAAAGCGGCCCAAAGCCAAAGCCAAAACGACGGGTTTGGAAGCATCATCCAAATCAACAGCACGTACGTTTTCTCGCTCCCTGTTCGTTATCCCATTTCATTTCCTGTTCCATTCTTCCGTCACCCTCTCCTTAAAATAGCTGTTATTCGTGTCTTTAGCATGTCTTTTTCTGTCATGGTTGCCGATCGCTGATTCATGCGCCCCAGCTGCCTCCAGGCGTGGATACAAGTAGTGAGGCCGCATTTATCTCTGCTCAGAATGGTACGTTTTTAGTTCACGGAGTTATCGAACGGGGAACCGTTATCTTCGTATCCACCATGCATTGTCTTCACCCTCGCGATTCTTAAGCGCAATATTACAACTCTGTTGTCCACTAGATTTGTTTTTTTATTGTGATACTCACTGACAGATGTGATACAGAAATCTCAACGCGGGCAGATCACTACTTCTGCTCGAGGTATGTGTCACCTTCAATTTTCATATCTTCGAATAGGTACAAATGAGCCGCAGATACCCAGACAGGACTCAGGCGCAACCTACATTCCGGAATTGCAATATGGGCGCTGCCTGTCCAATCGGTATCCGACCGAAGAGTTTCCTCGTTGCGTATCCTGCATGTGCTGTTGGGCTCGAGATACGTGCCGGTTCCAGGGAATCCATCACTTTATGAGCGATGCGGATAAGAAATGGGTGGGGATCAGTTTCTCTGAAAGTCATTCGGTTGCCCCGATGCCGAAGATGACGTTTCCGCCATCTTGGAATTGCAAGGTTGAGAGGGAGCATGTTCGCCGTTCGAAAGTACATCCTTCAATACCAGCTTATGGACAATTTTGATTCTTTTTTATAGTTATTGATCGCCAACGCTCTTCTGCCGAAATTGAGGCAAGAGCAGGATCACCTGAAGGCAGAAGAAATTGTTCGAAGACCCTGCAAGTCTGATACCCGAGTTACATGCGGTATGTCCAAACTCCATGCCCTGTCGAACTCTCGCTGATACAGCTCAGATACTTGCATGACCTCTCTTTTTTCAACGTCCTTCATGTGCCGCCAGTGTGCCCGGGAAGTATGCAATGGATGTTTCCAACAAGTGCGCAACCTCACTCAAGCTCCGCGAAATGCAACCCCCGCGGAGAAGAAAGCATTCACAGTGAAAAGAGAGCAATATGCAGCGGCGTGACGTAAGTGAAGTGTGGCTTTCCTGATGAAGGGAAAATACAACCTCGAGGTTCAAATAAAAATACAACTGTGTAACACAATCTACAAACTGACGTTGATCGACTCTGTGGTGGCAAATACATATTTGAGCAAGGGAGAGGAACATTCGTGTTTTATTCGTGTTGGAAAATGATGGCATCGAGGCTGAGATAAACTAACGCACCGCGCGCAAGTTTACGACAATTTCATGGAGGGTTTTCTCGATACCGCGATCCCCCCAGTTAATGGGAGATGTAGGGCCACTCTCCCATGGCATATGAATCCGGCATTGAGGACACGATGACATCGTCGGTGAGGAAAGGCCCTGAATCGGAGTCCGAGGTGTCGGCACGGGAGGTTTTTTTCCTGAGAATCAGGAAAACGACTCTGTTACACAAGATAGAATGGAGGGCGACTTGTATGCTGAGAGTGTTTAAGTAGGGGGAGTGGGAATGGGAGGAAGGTAGAAATATATGAGTGGGGTCTGAGGAAGGACTCTCTTGTGCTTACGGGTTAAAAGTTGCCTTTAGGGATGCCTAAGTATGACGGACGTTAGATGGTTGAAAGTATGAGAGTCGTCAAGAACCAGGAACATACGGGAGCGAAGAGACTGAATATCATATTCAAGATCGTGAATGCTGCCGTCAGAAAGACTATGAGTACCAGCGATAACAGCGCTCAACGAAAAAATCAATTTGCAGACCTAGCAGGTAGAGGAAGAATAGGAAGCCTGTGCGGAAGTTAACTTGTAAGCGATGGCTATCGTTCAAAGATCCTTACCGCTCGCGTAGAGTTCGCGAACCCAGCAGGAGTTGGAGTGGCGAACTAAGAAGAGTTTAGCTAGACGAGACACGGAGGTGTGGGCACTTACGGTGCCTATAGGCCGTAATAATCGTTAGGATAACGACGACTGCGAGGAATGGGGGTGGGTTTAGAATGACATTGAGGAAAATTTTACTTTGACCCACTCGTTTCCGAAAACAAGAGCAGAACGTAATCGAGGAATATAATCCGGTTTGCATTCACCACCCTACACCCTTTGAAACCATCGAGATGACTTCCGTCGACTGATTGGTGGGTCAGTTAAAATGAGGTGTTGGGCTTAGTTTCCTAGACACACAGGAAAGGCTTTCCGTGTATATTTTCATGAGCACAATTGAGGATGCAACGATAAGCTATCATCATGAACTGGTAAATCACAGTCTTTAAGACCATGTGAAAGACCCACAATGTATAAAACCGCGAGCGACCACAATACCCAACGATTTCGCGCCCAAAGAGCGATTGTGCGGAGGTAAAGAATGGCTATGAAATAACTCAGTTAAGCAGGTTGCACATGGTATTGATGCGTACCTTGCGCGACAAATATTCCACAAAGGTTGAGATCTACATGACGAGGTTGTTGGAGGATGAATGGGAATCTTGGGATGTGTACGCACATATACTTGTGGTGTATAAATGCAGGCATCCCTATATTTAATGATGTCAGTCGGCCACCGTAAACCGAATAACAGTAAACGAACTGCCGCCGATAAATAAATTTTATAGCCTAAGACAGACCTAAGTTACTGGATTATTAATTCTTTGTGACTACGCGCACCGAGATAGTTCAAAGTCAAGCTGATGAAAGGGAGGTACCGGTTGAGGACGAATAAATATGTTCCAAAAGATGGGGGGAATCGCCAAACATGTTCGACCTTGGATGGTTATCGAGTGAGTAGTTACGTCAATTAACCAGGCGACTCACCTCTTGATCGAATGTGCATAAGTAATCATATATCTTTCTCCACAAATCAGTCACACTGGAGTCAAATGAAGAGACATTTCACTTGCTACGAGGACAAGCGTTCCTAGGACGACAGATTGTTTAACGAAGGCAATCTCCTGTCATTCGACGGCGTTAGCATAGCGGTTGGGGTTCATCACATCTGAAACGAACGTTGTTCCACGAAAGAGGATCAGGAGCGCCGGAAGAATCGTATGCCAACAACGAGATAACCTCGAACATTGAGGGAACTTATCAGAAAGATTAACACCAGGCCTTCGGGTTTTGTCTCCTGGGAGACACTAATCAATGCGACTGAGCCCTGTGATAGCGAAGCGGGTATTTAGAGGAATTAAAGATTGCCCGAGGTTCGGTCTTACCCCCAAAATAAAGTATAAAAAAGGTGTTTCTCCATGATGAGAAGCCATATCTTGGAGGAACCGGTTGGCGGTGATAAGGTATTTTTGTTATCACCAAATGCTGGTCGGGATGACCCCAGAGGCCCTTTAATTTTATTACCCGCCGAGTTGAGAGCGTGTAGATAGCGATTCAAGCCTTGGTACCCAAAAAAAGGTTGAGCCCTGACCGCACAAGCTGCGGGATTGCAAGGATTGAAGAAAGCTAGATGGCAGCCAGCGGGTGATGGCTCGAGCACAGTGGAACATTAGCTCAATTGATCTAGAAGGAAGGATTTCCACATAGCCGTATAAATGACATTTAGATGTAAACACGCACAAAGGGACAGCCTTCTCCGTGAAAACTATCCTTGATACACGATTCCTGGACTGCGAGAATGACGATGGCGCG
>Ga0307513_10002863_pt1 | contig 23638 bp, 27 predicted proteins | sample 15_EM_MG_FD_202174 | JGI IMG/M metagenome (GOLD analysis project Ga0307513, IMG submission 202174) | Populus trichocarpa ectomycorrhiza microbial communities from riparian zone in the Pacific Northwest, United States - 15_EM | ecosystem: Host-associated > Plants > Roots > Unclassified | place...
AAGGGAAAAAAGGAAGAAGATGCATGAGAAGATGAGCAGCTGTCCTTCTACAACCAAAACAAAGAAAAAAGGGATAAATTAACAATGTAATAACATCCTAATAATTATCGATATAAGTAGGCTTTTTCATTTGCAACTGTGCAGCTACTCTCCCTAGTGTCGCTAGAGGTGCTGCCAGCTGAATGAAGATAGTTAGCATAGCAACTCAACTTGTGAATAACTGAACTTGCAATTACTTGAGATAGGTCAAAAGAATCCAAGGGAATTCATCAATATAAACAGGTTTTGTTTAAGAAAAATGATGAAATAAAATAAATCAAATATTTTGAAAGAAAATGAATCAAATATTTTAAACGACATGTTGGCTTTTATCTAATTACAATCAAGTGACAAAGAGACAGAACCCTAAAGCATCATCACATAGGGAACCTTAAGGTTCAACTCAAGGAATAAATTTACCTCTTCGTTTAAAAGAGGAACATGAATATCAAGAATATTAGAACTACATGCAAGAAGTTCTAAATGAGTCCCCAACTCCCCACACTCAAATTTTCCATCATATTAATATGTGATAGAGAATACCAGTTACTGAAGATTCAAAATTAAAGCAAAATGAGCATATCATGAAATTAAAAAAAAGAAGAGTATATCTTGTCTAAGATAACATAGCCTCCCCCACCTCCCGAACCCCTAATAAATGTCAAAGAACAATATTCATTTGTTATTGTTAATAGTCCTCTCAATAGGGTAGGACATTACTATCTAAAACAAGAAAGAATAAGCTTCTAATTGCAAGACCACACATTGTTAGTTGATTAATTAGTATAATGGTATTAAGAACAAAGGAGACAAGCACCAAAAAAAAAAAAAAAAAAGTTAACTTTGATAAACTCATCTATTAAGCCAAGAACTCGATCTCAACTATAACCCCCACATTCCTCAACTCTTTCATAAGGAACTCAATACAATCACAATTCTCATCCTCCTCCTCGACATTCCTCTTAGCAACCACCACATATATCTCAAAAGCAATTTGTTGTTCTTCCTCTCCATGACTATTCATTTCCAAGCCAACCCACACAATTACAAAAAGCACCAACTAATACAGAACCTTAAAGGATTAAATTAAAGCTTATATCAACCAAAAGGCAATTCACAACTGAATTGGGCAAAAAAAGACCCCATGTATCAGTAGACAAAAAAAAAAGAGATGACATCTTATTTAATCACTCAAATAGTTAAATGATTTTCTATTTTTAACTCAAACAAGCAAATGGATCTCTATGTTTAGGATGAAAGGGAGAGAGGAAACAATCAAAATATTCATTGTTTTTTGTTAAATTATGGCCTGAAAGGGCTTAAACTTAAAAAGGGATTCTTTTTCTAGCTCAAAACAAGGCAAAAGGAGACCATCTTGTACCAAAACAACAATGTGAGTGGACCATTTGAAGATAGAAACAAAGAGGGACAAAATATCAAGAGAGAGAAGAGAGAGAGAGCCCCAAGTGTATGAGGAATCGAGAATTATAGAACTATTTACTGTAATGCAGAGACATATAGGAAAGCATGGGGGGAGACACATAGGGTGTTTGATGCGATCCAGGCACCAAAGGATCCATTGGAGGTTCTGGTTGGTCCAGTTACAAGGCTTAGAGCTAAGAGGAGAGGCTTTCAATGGACTTCTTCAAGATACGTGGATTAAGGTGGACTACAAGAGGATATTAAATAATGAGGAGCAAGCTGTGATTAATTTTATTCATGTTCAAGAGGGGCTTGTTGGTGGAACCAAGACTATTACACAAGGATTGGGAGAAGAAGACTAGATTCAGATAGTTTTGAGGTGATTCTAATTGGGATGGAAACTAGACTTCTATACCTTTCCAACGGTATATGACATACCTTCTAATTCTTTAAGACGAGAGAGAACCATCCATTTGAAGTTGAGTTTTGTTGATGCCAAACAAAATGCGGAAATAACCGAACTTGTCTTATTAAATTAGTTGGGCTATTAAACTTTTTTTATTTTGTGAGGAAACACTTGTTTGAGTTTCAGACTTGTTTATTTTATTTATTTTAATTACTTTAGGCTAGTTTTAGCTTGGCTTGATTATTATTTAAATTGGGTTTATATGTGACCCATTAGGGAAACTAGGGTTTTTGGTTTGGGTATAAATACTCTTGAGAATAATTTTCAGCACACTTTTTTTTTTGTTAATAATATTCTGATTTTTGCCGACCTTTGGTTATCAATCTTGGTTCTTGATTGAACTTTTAACTCTTCAAAGAATTAACCTATCTTTGTTGTGAATTTATACTCCTTTTGCTCGTCTCCAGATGTAGGCGTTGTGATTGGGTTGGTTTATAGTCTTGTTGCCTTGGAGTAGGTCTTCTATTGTGATAAGCTCATCCTATTTTCAGCAAACTTGGATTAGATAGATCTTGGGTTTGTGAATTCCATTCAATTCTACTAGGGTTCGCATAAGTTGGTATCAGAGCAGATCTAATCATAGGTTATGTCCTTCAATTTGTGTCTTTTGTTTCTTGATTTTTTTTCTCTCTTGATTACTTTCAGCCACATTATATAAAAAAATAGGGTTCTTGCATCCTCTTGAATTGTTGAACATAAAATTATAAGGTAGTGTTCTTGTTTAATTCTTGATCTTGCCGTAATATATACATAAAAAAAAGTGTGTTGATTTTTTCTTCTTGATTGCCGAATTGGTATAAAAAAGGCTTGATTGATGTAACCATATTATTCGATAGTTTCACCCACATCTACCTAATGTTTTGTCCATGTTTTATATATAAAATGCCTTGATATTCTTTGTTTTATGTTTTGAAGGCACTTTTGGATGAAGGATGCAAAAGGGAGTAAATTGGAGGTAATTGGCAGATTTGACGTTCAGTCAATATTTTATGCAGAGCGTGAGTTCTAGAGATCGAAATGAAGTGCTTCTAGTGGCACTAAAAAGATAACATCCATACCTTTCTGGAAATGTAATGCAAGAAAAATAAAAAGAGAAAGATCATGGAAATCACATCCTGCAAAGTCAAATCTCGCATTCTGCCAGTGTTGACCTTTGGCCATTCCAAATTTAATATCTGGAGCTACAGAAGTCCAATTGATGCCAAATAAATTTTCTTGGATTCCTAATTCAACGACCTATCCACGCTCCAAATTTCAGCCAAAAACGATGTCATATGAGGGAGATATGAGTTTCCAAAGATGACAACTGAATTCTGCCAGCAAACAGGTTTCGTGAAGAAACGAGTCCAATTACATTCCGAAGCATCTTAACCGACATCCAAGTTTTTATATACTATCTTGACTTGAAACTTCCTCGTGGGATCAACCCCTTGCTTGCTCTATACTATCTTGTGTGTTGTGTTTGAAGCTAGGGTAATTAATTTGTGCGACCGCGACATCGCAACAAGCACGTTCTTCATCTTCCATGTTTCTTGCTCGGAGTTAGGTGTTGTAGGCTCTTTGGGGACCTATATTTCAACCTGATGTAAGTATGTATGTTATTTACAATGGATGGATGGATGTGTGTGGATGCAAATGTATGCGAATATATAGGGACTTTATGCTTAAAGGAAGGTTCTAGGTCATTACATGATAGGTAGGTTTTCTACCTAGTCTTGAAAGGGTCTATGAACTGCCCAGTGAGCACCTCACATGAAGGCAGTATAAGGGTTTATAAGAAATGGTTGGGGCACAGTGTGACCGCCATTACCGAGTAAACACTCAGCTCATAGCTGGATGTTTCACGAATCTGAACCCCGACTGAAAGTCATGAGGCAGACCGCTACTCCCCACCTAACCTAGAATTAGGTGTATTCGCAAAATTAAAATGCATGCTAAAGTAGTAAAAATGCCAGCTAAAATTAAAGACCAATAAAAAGGCAAACAATCAAACAAGCAAAGCTTAGTTCGACCAGACAAGGTGATTCCCAGCGGAGTCGCCATCCTGTCGTGGGGCGATGTCGTCTGGCGACAGCGGAGGCTTTCGTCGCACCTCCTATGTGAGGTGTTGTGTGTTGGGAAGATTTTTTGTATTTAATCATAAAATTATGATTAAGGTTCAAGAGTCGCCACCTAGTATTATGGTCACTAGGAACCTATGGTCTGGGAGAGTCTGGGTAAGGGACTGGTTGTGCAAGGGGAAGACGCATCACCCTAAGTGCACCCTACCTAAGGTAAGTTGCATTGTTGTTTGATTGTTTTTTCTAAGTCGGATTTCTATTCGTTGGTCTTTTCTAAGGCTCAAGGCAGATTTCTCTTCATGAGAAAGTCTCTACCTTATTGGGTTAAATCCTAACCGTTCTAAAGTCTGAATTTTAGCATCGCATTTACACCTTGTATCTTTAATACCTAAGGGTGTACTTTATCGTGTAATTTTACACCCTCACAAATATTAAAGTCTACATCTGGATCCTAAAAAAAAAATTGGAAAAAGATTTTTGTCATGTTGGCCAAATACTAATGGATAATCATAAACTGGTTACGATATCCATTTTTTATTTTTTTAAAACATGAAAAAGATGCAATTTTTGTTTTTTTATGAAAAATATGCTTGGATTATGTTGTTAATAAGATCATATTTTCATAATGTGCCTTCATTTATGTTGTTTCATGCAAATAACACACTGAGCACACTCTGTACTCACAAAACCACTACAACAAGAATTCTTTGGTGTTTTTTCTTTTTTTCTCGCCCAAAAAAAAAAAGCATGACCCCATGTTTTCACAAGGATTTTTGGAAAATCAAAGTTTTAATACAAAAACAAAAATCAAATTGGTGTTTGTTCTAATAAATAAGTTCTGAAAATTCAAGTGATATCCTGATACCCTAGAAAACCTGAAGAACAACCCAAATGCCATGAGATAACTTCAAAGCTGAGTTTTGGCTGCATGAATAATGATAAACCATTTTGCATATTTGCATGTGAGAAAGCAAAGCTTGCCGATTCTGAATGAATGCATTTGAAATGAAGAAAGGCCATCTTTCATCATCCTTTCACAAATTCTAAAAAAAAAATCCCTTGCAGTCCCTTTTTGAACCTAATGCATTTTTCTTGAAAAATAACCTTGGCTAGGATCACACCCTATACTGGGGAGCAAGTGCAAAAAAATCATTAATGACTAAAAGTGCCCAAACAACTCTGGGGGGCATGAAAAAATCCTCAACGATAAAAGTGCCCAAACAACACTGGGGAGGCATGAAAGAAAATCCTCAATGATCAAAAGTGTTCAAACAAATCTGGGGGGTATGAAAGAGTTCCAAACATATTTGAGTGTGCCACAAAAATCACTAATATAATGATGCTCAAAATCAAAAGAAGAAAAAGCCCAATATTGGGGGGCACCGTGGACCATTTTGCAAATCAATTCCAAGGTTTAGAAATTCATGAACCAAAAAAGAGTTTGGGATATAAGAACTAGTGATCCTTAGTCTTAAAGTCCCTTAAACACCTTTTGAGCCTAAATATCCTTTTTCTTCATAGCTAAGAGCCAAAGCCTACGTTACGTGCCCAATCAAGCCCTTTCTGATCAAAGGCAAGCAATCTGGATCGGCAGGCTTTGCTTTTCCATGTAAAACAAGTCATTATTCATGCAAGCAAAATGAATGCTTTGAAAATTGGTTCTTTGAAACCCTCAAATTGAAGCTTGAACCCTTTTGACCAATCAAACATCACTTCACTTCACCAAAAGCAAAACAAAAATTTTCAACACTCATGCAAACCTATCCATGAGAATCGCTTGAATTTTTCAGAACAAGTTTGTTTTAAACAAACATCAAAATGATTTTTCAGAATAGCTTTGAAATTCCAAAAATTCTTCATGAAAACAACTCCTTGTAAATAACCAAATCTTCTTCCACATAGCCTCATCCCCTAGGAAAACCCAAATTGAACATTTAGAGACATGATCAAGCTGGGGGGCAATCCACCAAAACACATAGGGCTAGCTCCATGATTCCCCTTCTATGAAAATAGAAAATGTTAGGCGAAGCTGGCAATCCTTAAGATAAAGGTTTGTGGGCAAAGAAGTATGTTAATGTCATATCCCTTCTAGAGGTCAAAATCACAAGACATGACTTGGGCAAGCAAGAGCGAAAAGAGCCATTAAAGCTTACTATCAGAGACTCAAACTTTTAAGAAAAGGAAAACTCCATGAAGAAAAGGGGACCTATATTTCTCAAGTAAGTATACATGCATATTAATCATGATGCATTACTTTCATCCCTAACAGATCAGTGTCTCATCGTCACCTCTATTGAGTCCTCATCATGTAGATTGTGTGCTTCTAGCCCTATCTTCCTTTCTTTTTAAGTGTGCCTTAAAGCCCTTAACCACTTTGGGTAGTGTGTCTTCTAACCTTACCTCTTTTCGAGTGCGCCTTAGAGCCCTCGACCACCTTGAGTATTGTGTTTTCTAATCATACCTCCTTTTGAGTGCGGTTTAGAGCCCTCGACCTCTTGGGTAGTGTGTTTTCTAACTCTACCTGCTTTTGAGTGTGCCTTAGAGCCCTTAACCACCTTGAGTATTGTGTTTTCTAACCATACATCCTTTTGAGTGCGGTTTAGAGCCCTCGACCTCTTGGGTAGTGTGTTTTCTAACTCTACCTTCTTTTGAGTGCGCCTTAGAGCCCTCGACCACCTTGAGTATTGTGTTTTCTAACCATACCTCCTTTTGAGTGCGATTTAGAGCCCTCGACCTCTTGGGTAGTGTGTTTTCTAACTCTACCTACTTTTGAGTGCGCCTTAGAGCCCTCGACCACCTTAGGTAGTGCGTTTTCTAACCTTACCTCTTTTTTAGTGCGCCTTCGAGCCCTCACCTCTTAGGTAATGTGTTTTCTAACCTTACCTTCTTTCGAGTGTGCCTTAGAGCCCTCGACCCCTTTAGGTAATGCTAACCTTACCTCTTTTTGAGTGCGCCTTCGAGCCCTCACCTTTTGGGTAGTGTGTTTTCTAACCTTACCTCTTTTTGAGTGCGCCTTCGAGGCCTCACCTCATGGGTAGTGTGTTTTCTAACCCTGCCTCCTTTTGAGTGCGCCTTAGAGCCCTGAACCATCTTAGGTAGTGCGTTTCCTAACCTTACCTTTTTTTTAGTGCGCCTTCGAGCCCTCACCTCATGGGTAGTGTATTTTCTAACCCTGCCTCCTTTCAAGTGCACCTTAGAGCCCTTGACCACCTTGGGTAGTGTGTTTTCTAACCCTGCCTCCTTTTGAGTGCGCCTTAGAGCCCTCAACCATCTTAGGTAGTGCGTTTTCTAACCCTACCTCCTATCGAGTGCGCCTTTTAGCCCTCATTCCCGTTGGGTCCTATCTCTTTTCAAACGCTCATTTGAGCTCCAACCTTCAAGTCCTATCATGTCGTCCCATCACAATCAGACCTCTTTGAAAACTCTTTTCATCTTCTATTTGGGCCGGTTGCCCATTACAATGAAACCATTTTTGAGAAATCCTCGCATTTCTCACCACCTCCAAAAAAATTTCATCTGGGCAGGTCACCCATTACAGCAAGACCACTTTGAAAAATCTCCGCATTTTTCACCACTTTGAAAACTCTTTTCACTTTCCACCAGGGCAGGTCGTCCATTACAATAAGACCACTTTGAAAAATCTTTGCATTTTTCACCACTTTGAAAAATCTTCATGTTTTTCACCTGGGTAGGTCACCCTTTACAATAAGACCACCTCAAAAAAACCTTTTTTTCAATTTTCTCTGGGTAGGTCACCCGTGACAATTCGACCACTTCAAAATCTCTGAATTTTCAAAAGACAAATCTTCCAGTTTTTACTTTGAGTGCGTTTTCTAGCCCTCAAAAGGATTCATCATTTCTCAATATGATGAGTCCATCATCTCTCATTCCTTTTTTTTTTCTTTACAACGCTTACTATCTAAAATCTCTTACGAGACTTTCTATTGTAAGCATTGTAAAGAGAGGGGCAACTATCATAACACAATTCTAGGTTATTCCCCAAAAATCAATTTCTTTTTGCAAAATAAAAATCAAAAAATAAAATAAAGGCTGACAATGTGGAGAAAGCATGCCGGAAAATCAAGCTGCAATTTTTGGAGGAAATTAAAGGTCTAATTGTACCCTATTATGCCCAAAAATGGAGAAAAAAGAAAATTCAAGGACAAATGAAATGATTATTGAACGAATTTGCATAAAAATTAAGTCCAATGACATAATTAAATTTTTAATAGGCCAATTTGATTTAATCATGGGCCAAATTAAATTTTAATTATGTTTAAGAATTAATTTGGGTCCAATTGAAGGATTTAATTAAGTGCAAGGACTTAATTATACTTTAAATGGGTCAAATTAATTTTATTTGGGGCGTAATTGGTGAAAATTTAAGTTTGGGAGCCTAAGTTAGGCTTAATTGAGAATATTAGAATTTTAAGAGACCAAATTTAATTTTTACCATGTTAATTTATTGAAATCAGGGGCAAAGTTACAAGAAAATAGAAGTTTTGGGGTCAACTAGGGGCTAAATTGAAGAAATCCAAGACCAAGGACCATATCGCAATAGGCGCGTAACTTCGGGGCTCCAATTGAAGTTCATCAAGGGCTTAATTGCAAAAGTTTAGGGTCGATTAGAGGTTCAATAGAAAGCAAGTGAAAGAGGAAGGACTGAAATGAACTTTGGCAAAAAACAGAATTCTGGTACTGTTCATCTTATTCTTTAATTCTCTGAAATGGCTGGTTCGGTTACCTACTTTGTAGCTACATTTAATGTACCAAATTTTGCCAAACCTTGCCCCTCCCGTTTTCTTCTTCTTCTTTTACTTCCTCTGCAACCGACATCCACCACCACAACCGGCTTTACCACCGTCATTTCCATCAACCCAGCTCCTCACTAGTGGTAGAGTAGAGACCGTGACCTTCTCTCTCTTCTCCTTCCAGCCTTTCTCTCTCCTCTACAACTTTTTTCTTCTTCCTTCCACAGCCGACTCCGGCCACCATCACCTCAGCCGATGCCTCCTGAGCCACCAGTCGAACCACCTCATCACGTCTGAAACCCCCACGCCAGGCAACTTCCTTCTCCCTGCTTTGCCTCTTGCTTCCTCGGCGTGGCCGCTGCATGCAGAATTCATTTCTGCATGCAGCATCTAATTAATTAACCCATGGTTTGGGTCGGGCCAGTTATTGCCTAGCCCAAGTGACTGGGTCTGGCCTGGCCCCCATTTTAAAAAAAATCCAAAAAATTTTCAAAAATCATTTTAAAAAAATTTGTGATTTTTCTCACATATTTTTCTACCAATTATGCATAATATCGGGTTGTATATTTACACTATAAAATACAAATCCGGTATTAAAATATCTGGTTTTCTCCAAAATATTTTAAAAAATAAAAAAATATTTCAAAACATTTTCAAAAAGAAAAAAAATATTTTGTTGCATACGGCCAAATCCTAACATTTTCCATGCATATTTTTCATAAAAAAAACAAAAATTGCATCTTTTTCATGTTTAAAACAAATAAAAAATGGATATCGTAACCAGTTTATGATTATCCATTAGGATTTGGCCACCATATCAAAAATCTTTTTCCAATTTTTTTTTTAGGATCCAGAAGTAGACTTTAATATTTGTGAGGGTTTAAAATTACACGACAAAGTACACCCTCAGGTATTAAAGATACAAGGTGTAAATGCGATGCTAAAATTCAGACTTTAGAGCGGTTAGAATTTAACCCAAAAAGATAGAGACTCTCTCATGAAGAGAAATCTGCCTTGAGCCTTAGAAAAAACCAATGAACAGAAATCCGACTTAGAAAAAACAATCAAACAACAATACAACTTACCTTAGGTAGGGTGCACTGGGGGTGATGTGTCTTCCCATTGCACAACCAGTCCCTTACCTAGACTCTCGCAGGTTCCTAGTGACCATAATACTAGGTGGCGACTCCTGAACCTTAATCACAATTTTCTGTTTAACACCTAACATAGGAGGTGCGACGAAAGCCTTCGCCGTCGCCAGACATTGTCACCCCGCGACAGATAATGTCAATGAATTCACGACGGACGCATCAAATCGATAGCAAAAATAGAGTCATGGTTGATGCATGGAATTGTAAAAAATGTTATGTCACGGCTGATCGACAAATCGGTGGCGAAAACAGAGTCACTATAAACCTTGAAATAGTCAATGAATACTGAGTGATAGCCGAAGTATGTAATCGACAGCGTCAATGAATTCATCATCGACGCATCAAATCGATAGAAAAAATAGATTCATGGCTGACGCATAGAATTGTCAAAAACACTATGTCACAATTGATCCACAAATCGGCGGTGAAAACAGAGTCACTGTAGACCTTGAAATTGTCAATGAATACTGAGTAATAGCAGACGTATGTAATCGACAACGTCAATGAATTCACGATCGACACATCAAATCGATAGAAAAAATAGAGTCATGACTGACACATGGAATTGTCAAAAACACTATGTCACAACTGATTCATAAATCGTTAGCGAAAACTGAGTCTCTATAGACATTGAAATCGTCAATGAAAACTGAGTGACAACGGATGTATGGAATCGACAGCGTAAATGAATTGACGACCGACGCATCAAATCGATAGCAAAACTCGAGTCATGGTTGACGCATGGAATTGTCAAAAATGCTATGTCATTGCTGATCCATAAATCGTCAGCGAAAATAAAGTCCATGTAAACCTTGAAATCGTCAATGAAGACTGAGTGACAGGTGACGTATGGAATCAACAGCGTCAATGAATTCACGACCGACATATCAAATCGATAGCAAAAATAGAGTCATGGCTGACGTATGGAATTGTCAAAAACGCTATTTCACTGCTGATCCAAAAATCATCAGCGAAAACAGAGTCCCTGTTGAACTTGAAATTGTCAATTAATACTGAGTGACAGCTGACATATGGAATCAACAGGGTCAATGAATTCAGGATGGACGCATCAAATCGATAGCAAAAATAGAGTCATGGCTGATGTATGGAATTGAAAAAAACGCTATACCACTACTGATCCATAAATCGTCAGCGAAAACAAAGTTCCTGTTGAACTTGAAATCGTTAATGAATATTGACTGAGAGCCGATGTATATAATCGACAGCGTCAATGAATTCACGACTGACACATCAAATCGATAGAAATAATAGAGTCATGGTTGACGCATGGAATTGTCAAAAACGTTATTTCACTAATGATCCATAAATCGTCAGCGAAAACAGAGTCCTTGTTGAACTTGAAATCGTCAATGAATACTGAGTGACAGCAGCCGTATGGAATCGACAGCGTCAATGAATTCACGACCGACTTATCAAATCAATAGCAAAAATAGAGTCATGGCTGATGCATGGAATTGTCAAAAACGCTATGTCATTGCTGATCCATCAGTGAAAACAAAGTCCCTATAGGACTTAAATTGTCAATGAATACTGAGTGACACCTGACGTATAGAATCGACAGCGTCACAGAATTCATGAACGACGCATCCAATCGATAGCAAAAATAGAGTCATGGCTGACGCAGGGAATTGTCAAAAATGCTGTCATTGCTGATCCATAAATCGCCGGTGAAAACATAATAACTGTAGACCTTGAAATCGTCAATGAAAACTGAATGACAACCGACGTATGTAATCGACAGCGTTAATGAATTCATGACCGATGCATCAAATCGATAGCAAAATAGAGTTATGGCTCACGCAGGGAATTGTCAAAAATGTTATGTCATTGCTGATCCATAAATTGTTAGCGAAAACAAAGTCCATGTAAACCTTTAAATCGTCAATGAATACACAGTGATAGGTGATGTATGGAATCGACAGTGTCAATGAATTCACGACCGATGTATCAAATCGATAGCAAAAATAGAGTAATGGCTGATGTATGCAATTGAAAAAAACGCTATAACACTACTAATCCATAAATCGTCAGCGAAAACAAAGTTCCTGTTGAACTTGAAATTGTTAATGAATACTGAGTGAGAGCCGATGTATGTAATCAACAGCGTCAATGAATTCACGATTGACACATCAAATCAATAAAAAAAAATAGAGCCATGGCTGATGCATGGAATAGTCAAAAACGCTATTTCACTGTTGATCCATAAATCATCAGCGAAAACAAAGTCCCTGTTGAACTTGAAATCGTCAATGAATACTGTGTGACAGCTGCCGTATGAAATCGACAGCATCAATGAATTCACGACCGTCTCATCAAATCAAAAGCAAAAATAGAGTCATGGCTAATGCATGGAATTGTCAAAAACGCTATGTCATTACTGATCCATTAGTGAAAACAAAGTCCTTATAGAACTTAAATTGTCAATGAATACTGAGTGACAACCAACGTATAGAATCAACAGCGTCATTGAATTCACGAACGACGCATCCAATCGATATGAAAAATAGAGTCCTGGCTGGAGCATGGAATTGTTAAAAATGCTATGCACGGCTGATCCATAAATCGCCGGCGAAAACATAGTAACTGGAGACCTTGAAATCATCAATGAAAACTGAATGACAGCCGACGTATGTAATCGACAGCGTCAATGAATTCATGACCGATGCATCAAATCGATAGCAAAATAGAGTTATGGCTTACGCAGGGAATTGTCAAAAATGCTATGTCATTGCTGATCCATAAATCGTTAGCGAAAACAAAGTCCCTGTAAACCTTGAAATCATCAATGAATACTGAGTGACAGGTGACGTATGGAATCGACAGTGTCAATGAATTCACGAACGACGTATCAAATTGATAGCAAAAATAGAGTCATGGCTGACGCATGGAATTGTCAAAAACGCTATGTCATTGCTAATCCATAAATCGTTAGTGAAAACAAAGTCCCTGTAAAACTTAAATTGTCAATGAATACTGAGTGACAACAGACGTATAGAATCGACAGCGTCACTGAATTCACAAACGACGCATCCAATCAATTCATGGCTGCCGTATGGAATTGTCAAAAATGCTATGTCACGACTGATCCATAAATTGCTGGCGAAAATAGAGCAACTGTAGACCTTGAAATCGTCAATGAATATTGAGTGACAGCCTACAAGTGTAATCAACAGGGTCAATCAATTCACGACCGATGCATCAAATCAATAGCAAAAGTAGAGTCATGGCTGACGCATTGAATTGTAAACAACGCTATGTCACGACTGATCCATAAATCGCCGGTGAAAACAGAGCAACTATAAACCTTGAAATCATCAATGAATACTGAGTGACGGGTGACATATGGAATCGATAGTGTCTTTGAATTCATGAACGACACATCCAATTGATAGCAAAAATAATGTCATGGCTGACGCATCAAATTGTCAAAAACGCTATGTAACGACTAATCCATAAATCACCGGCGAAAACAGAGCAACTGTAGACCTTGAAATCATCAATGAATACTGAGTGACAGCCTAAGTATGTAATTGACAGGGTCAATGAATTCACCACCGATGCATCAAATCGATAGCAAAAATAGAGTGATGGCTGACGCATGGAATTGTCAAAAACGCTATGTCACTGCTCATACACAAATCGTCAGCAAAAACTGAGTCTTTGTAGACAATGCAATTGTCAATGAAAACTAAGTGACAGCGGACGTATATAATCGACAGTGTCAATGAATTCACAACCGATGCATCAAATCGATAGCAAAAATAGAGTCATGGTTGACGCATGGAATTGTTAAAAACGCTATGTAATGACTGATCCATAAATTGCCTGCGAAAACAGAGCAACTGTAGACCTTAAAATCATCAATGAATACCGAGTAACAGCCGACATATGTAATCGACATCGTCAATGAATTCACGGACGATGCATCAAATCGATATCAAAAATAGAGTCATGGCTGACGCATGGAATTGTCAAAAACGCTATGTCACTGTTGATACCCAAATCATCAACGAAAACTGAGTCTCTGTAGACATTGAAATCGTCATTGAAAACTGAGTGACAACGGACGTATGGAATCGACAGCGTAAATGAATTGATGATCGATGCATCAAATTGGTAGCAAAATTAGATTCATGGCTGACGCATGGAATTGTCAAAAACTATGTCGTTGCTGATACACAAATTGTAAGCGAAAACTGAGTCTCTGTAGACATTGAAATCATCACTGAAAACTGAGTGACAGCGAACGTATGGAATCGACAGCGTAAATGAATTGACGATCGACGCATCAAATTGATAGCAAAAATGGATTCATGGCTGACGCATGGAATTGTCAAAAACGTTATGTGACGGTTGATCCATAAATCGCCGGCGAAAAGAGAGTAACTATAGAACTTGAAATCATCAATGAATACTGAGTAACATCCGATGTATGTAATCGACAATGTCAATGAATACACGAACGAGGCATCAAATCAATAGCAAAAATAGAGTCATGGCTCACACATGGAATTGTAAAAAACGCTATGTCATGGCTGATCCATAAATCAGCGACGAAAACAGAGGCACTGTAGACCTTGAAATCATCAATGAATACTGAGAGACAGGTGATGTATGGAATCGACATCGTCTCTGAATTCACGAACGACGCATCCAATCAATACCAAAAATCGTCAATGAATACTGAGTGACGACCGACGTATGTAATCGACAATGTAAATGAATTGACGAACCACGCATCAAATCAATAGCAAAAATAGAGTCATGGCTGACGAATGGAATTGTCAAAAATGCTATGTCATGGCTAATCCATAAATCGCCGGCGAAAACAGAGTAACTATACACCTTTAAATCATCAATGAATACTGAGTGACAGCCGACGTATGTAACCGACAGTGTCAATGAATTCACGACCGATGCATCAAATCAATAGCAAAAATAGAGTCATCGCTAACACATGGAATAGTTAAAAACGCTATGTCACGGCTGATCCACAAATCAGCGGCAAAAACAGAGTCAATGTAGACCTTGAAATCGTCAATGAATACAGAGTGACAACCGAAGTATTTAATCGACAGCGTAAATGAATTGATGAACGACGCATCAAATCAATAGCAAAAATAAACTCATGGCTAACACATGGAATTGTCAAAAACGCTATGTCACGGCTGATCCATAAATCGCCGGCGAAAACAAAGTAACTATAGACCTTGAAATCATCAATGAATACTGTGTGACAGCCAACATATGTAATCGACAACGTCAATGAATTCACGACCGATGCATCAAATCAATAGCAAAAATAGAGTCATGGCTAACACATGGAATTGTCAAAAACGTTATGTTATTGCTGATCTGTAAATCATTAGCAAAAACAAAGTCCCTGTAGATCTTGAAATCGTCAATGAATATTGAGTGACAGCTGACGTATTAAATCGAAAGCGTCACTGAGTTCGCTACCGACGCATCAAATCGATAGCAAAAATAGAGTTATGGCTGACGCATGGAATTGCCAAAAACGCTATGTCACGGCTGATCCATAAATCGCCGGCGAAAACAATGTAATTGTAGACCTTGAAATCATTAATGAATACTGTGTGACAGCGGACGTATATAATCGACAGCGTCAATGAATTCACGACCGAGGCATCAAATCGATAGCAAAAATAGAGTCATGGCTGACGCATGGAATTGTCAAAGACGCTATGTCACGGCTAATCCACAAATCAGTGGCGAAAACAGAGTCACTGTAGACCTTAAATCGTCAAAGAATACTTAGCGACAGCTAACGTATGGAATCGACAGCGTCAATGAATTCACTACCGACGCATCAAACCAATAGCAAAAATAGAGTTATGGCTGACGCATAGAATTGTCCAAAAATGCTATGTCACGGCTGATCCATAAATTGCCGGCGAAAACACAGCAACTGGAGACCTTGAAATCATCAATGAATACTGAGTGACAGCCTACGTATGGAATCGACAGCGTCACTGAATTCACAAACAACGCATCAAATCGATAGCAAAAATAGAGTCATAGCAGACTCATGGAATTGACAAAAACGCAATATCACCGCTGATCCATAAATCGTCAGCGAAAACAGAGTCCCTGTAGACCTTGAAATCATCACTGAAAACTGAGTGATAGCTGAGGGATGGAATCGATAGCAAAAATAGGGTCATGCCTGACGCATGGAATTGTCAAAAACGTTATGTCCCTCTTGATCTATAAATCGTCATCGCAAATTGAGTCACTGAAGACCTTGAAATCATCACTGAAAACTGAGTGATAGCTGAGGGATGGAATCGATAGCAAAAATAGAGTCATGGCTGACGCAATGTATTGTCAAAAACGCTATGTCACTACTGATCCATAAATCAACCGCGAAAATAGTCCCTGTAGACCATGAAATTGTCAATGAATACTTAGTGCCTGCTGACGTATGGAATTGACAGCGTCAATGAATTCACGACCAACGCATCAAATCGATAGCAAAAACAAAGTCATGGCTGACGCATCGAATTGTCAAAACTATTATCTCACTCTTTATCCATAAATCGTCAGCGAAAACATAGTCCCTGTAGACCTTGAAATTGTCAATGAATACTGAGTGACAGCTGACTTATGGAATCCACAGCGTCAATGAATTCATGATGGACGCATCAAATCGATAGCAAAAAAAGAGTCATGGTTGACACATGGAATTGTCAAAAATGCTAAATCACTCCTGATCCATAAATCGTAAGCGAAAACTAAGTCATTGTAGACCTTGAAATCATCAATGAATACTGAGTGACAGATGACGTATGGAATTGACAGCTTCCATGAATTTACTATCGACGCATCAAATCGATAGCAAAAATACTGTCATGGCTGACCCATGGAATTGCCAAAAACGCTATGTCACTGCTAATCCATAAATCGTCAGCGAAAACAGAGTCGTTGTTGAACTTGAAATCGTTAATGAATACTGAGTGACAGCTGATATATGGAATCGACAATGTCAATGAATTCATGACCGACGCATCAAATCGATAGTAAAACTAGAATCATGGCCGACGCTTGGAATTGTGGAAAACGCTATGTCTCTGCTAATCCATAAATCGTCAGCAAAAACAAAGTCCCTGTAGACCTTGAAATCGTCACTGAAAACTGAGTGATAACTATTATATGGAATCAGCAACGTCAATGAATTCACGACTGACGCATCAAATCGATAGCAAAAATAGAGTCATGGTTTGCACATGGAATTGTCAAAAATGCAATGTCATCATTGATCCATAAATCAACCGCAAAAATAGAGTCCCTGTAAACCTTGAAATTGTCAATGAATACTGAGTGACAACTGTTGTATGGAATCGACAGCGTCATTGAATTCACGACCGACGCATCAAATCGATAGCAAAAATAGAGTCATGGTTGAGGGATGGAATTATCAAAAACACTATGTCTCTGCTGATCCATAAATCGTCAGCACAAACAGAGTGCCTATAGACCCTTAAATCGTCACTGAAAACTAAGTGACAATTGACGTATGGAATCAACAGCGTCACTGAAGTGATGACTGACGCATCAAATCAATAGAAAAAATAGAGTCATGGTTGACACATGAAATTGTCAAAAACGCTATGTTGTTGCTGATCCATAAATCGTCAGCGAAAACCGAGTCCCTGTAGACCTTGAAATCGTCAATGAATACTGAGTGACTGCTGACTTATGGAATCGACAGCGTCAATGAATTCACGACCGACATATCAAATCGATAGCAAAACTAGAGTCATGGGTGACACATGGAATTGTCAAAAACGTTATGACACTTCTAATCCATAAATCGTCAACAAAAATTGAGTCGCTGTAGACCTAGAAATCATAACTGAAAACTGAGTGATGGATCACTCATGGAATCGACAGTGTCAATGAATTCACAGCCAACGCATGAAATTGATAGCAAAATTTGAGTGATGACTGATGCATGGAATCGTGAACTAGTGTTGAGTGACGAATGACGCATGGAATTAACACCGAAAACAAATTCATGGTTGACGCATGAAATCAATAGAGAAAACAGAGTCATTGTTGACAAATAGAATTGTTAGTGAAAACTGCGTCTCTACTAACCAGAAATCGTCAGCAAAAACTGAGCAACAATAGACGTAGAAATCGTCACCGAAAACTGAGTGACAGCTGACGTACGAAATTGACACCGTAAATGAATTCCCGACTGACACATGATATTGATTCCCAACATATAGTCATAGCTAACACATGGAATCGTAAAAAACAATATGTCTTTGATGATTCAGAAATCGTCAGCGAAAACTAAGTCACTGTAGAACGAGAAATCATCATTGAAAAATGATTGACGGATGACGCATGGAATTGTCAGGTAAAACTAATTCACGGTGGACGCATGAAATCATTAGAGAAAACAGGGTCATCATTGACGCATGGAATCGTCAGTGAAAACTGCGTCACTACTGACCAGAAATCATCAGCGAAAACAGAGTCACTGTAGAACTTGAAATCGTCACTGAAAACTGAGTGACAATTGACGTATGGAATCGACAGCGTCAATGAATTCACGATAGACGCATCAAATCGATAGCGAAAATATAGTCATGGCTGACACATGGAATAGTAAAAAACAGTATGTCACTCCTGATCCATAAATCGTCAGTGAAAACAGAGTCATTGTAGACCTTGAAATCATCAATGAATACTGAGTGACAGCTGACGTATGGAATCGACAGCATCAATGAATTCACGACCGACGCATCAAATCGATAGCAAAAATAGAGTCATGGCTGACGGATGGAATTGTCAAAAACACTATGTCACGGCTGATCCATAAATCATCCGCGAAAACAGAGTCACTGTAGACATTGAAAAATTCAATGAATACTGAGTGACAGTCAACATATGGAATCAACAGCGTAAATGAATTCATGATGGACGCATCAAATTGATAGCAAAAATAGAGTCATGGCTGACACATGGAATTGTCAAAAACGCTATGTCACAACTGATCCATAAATCATTAGCGAAAACGTAGTCAATGTAGACCTTCAAATCGTGAATGAATACTTAGTGACAACCGACGCATGGAATCATAAAAAACAATATATCTTTGATGATTCAGAAATCGTCAGCGAAAACTAAGTCACTGTAGAACGAGAAATCATCATTAAAAATTGAGTAACGAATGATGCATGGAATCATCAGCTTAAACTAATTCATGGTGGACGCATGAAATCAATAGAGAAAACAAGGTCATCGTTGACGCATGGAATTGTCAGTGAAAACTGCGTCACTACTGACCCGAAATCATTAGTGAAAACAGAGTCACTATAGACCTTGAAATCGTCACTGAAAACTGAGTGACAACTGACGTATGGAATCGATAGCATCAATGAATTCACGACAGATGCATCAAATTGATAGCAAAAATATAGTCATGGTTGATAGATGGAATTGTCAAAAACGCTATGTCTCTGTTGATCCATAAATCGTCATCGCAAAGTGAGTCACTGTAGACCTTGAAATCATCACTGAATACTGAGTGACAGCTGACGTATGGAATCGACAGTGTGAATGAATTCATGACTGACGTATCAAATTGATAGCAAAACTAGAGTCATGGTTGACGCATGGAATTGTGAAAAACGCTATATCTCTGCTGATCCATAAATCGTCAGCAAAAACAGAGTCCCTCTAGACCTTGAAATTGTCAATGAATACTGAGTGACAGCTGTTGTATGGAGTCGACAACGTCAATGAATTCACGACCGACGCATCAAATCGATAGCAAAAATAGAGTCACTAGAGACCTTGAAATCAACAATAAATACTAAGTCGTTGCGGACCCCGAAATCATCATAAAAAACTAAGTCCTTGCTGACCTAGAAATCATCAGCAAAAACTGAGTTCCAGGTGACCCACGGAATCCGCAGCGAAAACTATGGCCCTCACAACCTTGAAATCATAACCAAAAATTGAGTCCATGCTGACCTAGAAATCATGAGTGAAAACTGAGTTACGGGTGACATATGGAATCCGCAGTGAAAACTACGTCCCTCATGACCCTATAATTGTCACCGAAAACTGAATCACTGCTGACTCATAAATAATCATCGAAAACTAAGTTATGGGTGAGGCATGGAATCCGTAGTGAAAACTAAGCCGCTGCTAACCCTAAAATCATCACCGAAAACTGAGTCCCTGCTGACCTAGAAATCATGAATGAAAATTGAGTTATGGGTTACGCATGCAATTCGCAGCGAAAACTATGTCCCTCATGACCCTGAAATCGTCACCGAAAACTGAGTTACGGGCGACGCATGGAATCCACTGTGAAAACTAAGTCGCTAGGGACCCTGAAATCTTCACCAAAAACTGAGTCCTTACTGACCTAGAAATCATTAGTGAAAAACTGAGTTACGAGTGACGCATGGAATTCACAACAAAACTAAATCCCTCCTTACCATGAAATCATCAGCGAACACTGCGTCTGTGACGCCCCACCCTTTCATATGTGATTATAGTTACTTTCCTATAATTTGGTACGTAAAAATACGGGTATTTTTTTTTTCCAGTTCTTATATACAAGTCTACCAAAATTTCCACTGAAATTTTGGCAGTCTCTCCTATACTGGAAGGTCCCAAATTATCTACATATAACCTGTTTACACTTCTAATATCTTACATCTCATAACTCAATCACGACCCAATCATCCTGAGTCTGAATCCCACAAACATCATCATCACAACCACAACATATATAACATACATTGAACAACAAATATCATTATAAGGGAATAAATGAGATAAACACGTATACATGGAACTTGATTATATGAATTTCATAATTAAGTTCATCTATTCAAGTTTAAACATCAATTATATAAATTAAGTTATATAAAAGTTGTAATATTACAAAATATAAGGGCATACTCCCTAGAACTTAGACTACAAAAAGAGAACATAAGTTAGGATCTATTCCTGTCGTGCATACGATGGTCCTGGAACAAAATACATATTATTGAAACATGAAAATCATAATAATATAGTAACACAAATATCCAACAATTAAAAAAGACAAACATGCATTCATATTTTATTCACTTCTCCCTTCTGGTTTTCATTAGAAACTCTTTCTCCTTTAATTACTAAAAATTGTTTCCTCTTCCATTATCAACCTCCATGCAAGATTTCATAAGATCAACCATGATCATTTCCGCTTAACACATTATCAATACCAATTTCACTGGTATCATCATCACCCCGTAGGAGTCGATGCAAGGTGATCCCCTTACCTGGGATCCTACATACACTAAATGTATGCTAGCCAATACGTGGTGATCCCCTTACCCGGGATCCTACATACACAAAATGTATGCTAGCTAATATATGTCGATCCCCTTACCCGGGATCCTAACATACACTAAATGTATGCTAGTCGAAACACATATTACACCTCATATTTTCTTCGTTAGTGGTACTCCCATCACTTGGCAATGCACACAAGGGTAGTTCACCTTGAACACAGACATACATTAAGAATACTATCTGAAATAACAACATCATTACACCAACTTCCATCATTTCACATAATATCCAACATTGCAAATTTACATCTCACATTATTAACATATTAAGTTCTTGAATTTAATTAAAAAGCTTAGGTAAGGATCACCTACCTGCAGTAAAAGCTCTACTCGTGCTCCCCTAGTGTTGTTGCACCACACCGGTGGTCCCTCCTGCAATCACAGGCTCATCTCATAAATTTTCCTCATTCAAGGATATGTTTTATAATAATCATATCAACAACTTAAAGATCTTTTTTTCAATCATTTCTTTCTTTATATTTTACATTTTTCTCATTACACCCATTAATGTTGTCATCCTTTATCTAACCATAGTTATCATTCCTCTTTTTATTTTTGAACTGTTACTATCTAGATATTAGATTGTTACTATCCAATCGTTACTGTCTTGACATTGAACTGTTACTATCCAACTTATTCTCAGATTTGTAACTATATCTCGAGTTATAGAACTCTGTTTCAAGCGAGATTGGTCTCATTGGAAAGCTAAGACACGAGGCTACAAGTTCTCTAAAGGAAGGAGAACCCAGTTCTGCCTCTAAAATAGTAAAACTTTCTTATCAACAAACATTGGACTGTTACTGTCCAACCGTTACTGTCTTGACATGAAACTGTTACTGTCCGACCTCTTCTCAAATTTTTAACTATATCTAGAGTTATAGATTTTCATTTCAAGCGAGACTGGTCTCGTTGGAAAGTTAAGACATGAGGCTACAAGTTCTCTGAAGGAAGGAGAACCCAGTTCTGCCTCGAAGACAGTCAAAATTGCTCATCAACAAACATTGGATTGTTATTGTCCAACTCTTACTGTCTTGACATTGAACTATTACTCTCCGACCTCTCCTCAGATTTTTAACTATATCTAGATTTATAGAACTCCGTTTCAAGCGATATTGGTCTCGTTGGAAATCTAAGACACGAGGCTACAAGTTCTCTGAAGGAAGGAGAACCCAGTTCTGCCTCGAAGACAGTCAAAATTGCTCATCAACAAACATTCGATTGTTATTGTCCAACTCTTACTGTCTTGACATTGAACTATTACTCTCCGACCTCTCCTCAGATTTTTAACTATATCTAGATTTATAGAACTCCGTTTCAAGCGAGATTGGTCTCGTTGGAAATCTAAGACACGAGGCTACAAGTTCTTTAAAGGAAGGAGAATCCAGTTCTGCCTCTAAAACAGTAAAAATTGCTCATCAACAAATATTGGACTGTTACAATCCAACCGTTACTGTCTTGACATTGAACTGTTAATGTCCGACCTCTCCTCAAATTTTTAACTATATCTAGAGTTATAGAACTCGATTTCAAACGAGATTGGTCTCGTTGGAAAGCTAAGACACGAGGCTACAAGTTCTCTGAGGAAGGAGAACCCAGTTTTGCCTCTAAGACAGTCAAAATTGTTCATCAACAAACATTGGACTGTTATTGTTCAACCGTTATCGTCTTGACATTGAACTGTTACTGTCTGACCTCTCCTTACATTTTTAACTATATCTAGAGTTATAGAACTCTGTTTCAAGCGAGATTGGTCTCGTTGGTAAGTTAAGACATGAGGCTACAAGTTCTTTGAAGGAAGGAGAACCCAATTCTACCCCTAAGATAGTCAAAATTACTCATCAACTAATCAGTCCTACTGCCTTACAGAGTCAGTCATGACCCAGTCTTGGTTGGTGACCCATAATTAGAGTTCTACATCTCCAAATTGAGCAAGACCAATTTCCTTAGTTAGCTAACATCCAAAACTAAAATTACTATAAAGAAACTTGATCCTAATTCCCTCATCCTCCTACTCGAATTCGCTCCAAAAGTCAGGAGACAAATCTGTCCAGATTCATCAATCTTTCCATTTACACACAACATCCACAATTTAACTTTTCTCTTTTATCTCAACCCCTAGCCATATCACATACCGTTTAAGAGTGTCAAAGAATATCTTTTTAAGAGCCAATTTGTAAACACCCAAAGGAAAATATATATATATTTAGAGAGAGAGAGATGATGATGAATGCAGTTTTCGCTGCCGATGCAGAAATCGGCAGCGACGCAGTTTTCGCTGCCGATTCTGGACTGGGCAGCGATGCAGTTTTCGCTGCCGATTCTGGACTTGGCAGCGACGCAG
>Ga0307513_10002864_pt1 | contig 23634 bp, 21 predicted proteins | sample 15_EM_MG_FD_202174 | JGI IMG/M metagenome (GOLD analysis project Ga0307513, IMG submission 202174) | Populus trichocarpa ectomycorrhiza microbial communities from riparian zone in the Pacific Northwest, United States - 15_EM | ecosystem: Host-associated > Plants > Roots > Unclassified | place...
TATTGAGGTAGTAGTAAGGTACCAGCTATCGTGGTGTGTTTGTCTCGCGAAATTGCCTTTCCAGCACCCTTATGAAGCTCCAAGTTCAGGGGCAGGTCAGGATCGTGAGGTTGATTTGGTGTGTGTGGTGTTTTACTCCGCCTACACCTTCCCGAATAGGAAGGTGAAAAGCGGGGTAGGAGAATTGAGGGAAGGGAGCTTGCACAGCACACCGGCCTTGTATTCGAGTTTTTATACATCATGTTGGAAATGACAGTTTAATGGCCGCACTCTGAGGCCGCTGAGGTATACGTACTGTACAGTACACACTAGTCGAAGAACGCGCAAGCTATGAAAATGCTCTTACCTCCCTTGTTTTGCTTTCCCTCTTGCCCTCTCTCACGATACACCTCTCTTCCTGTACAGTACACAACTTTCCTCTAGCCTCTCCTTTCCATCAAGTTATCACAACCAACCAACCATGATCTTCATCTCCACTTAAGCGGTTTCACTCCACTGCGTAAAATCCCCACCGTAAATCTATACCTCCGCATCCATTATTTTCAACATAATATTATCATGTCGGAAATATCCGCACTTGGTATGGGAGATGCCCGCACTCTGAGGTCGCAGTGATACGCGTATGCCCCGGCGGAGGAGGAGGGACACGCAAGCTATGACAAGTTTTTCTCCTATTTGTTTTTCGTTCCATCTTGTGTCCTTTCCTCGCCTAAGCTAAGTCCTTGCCTTCCAGTCTTACTAGTAAAACACGGTCAACACAATTAATCATGAACCCCCCCCCCCCCCACCGCTTGATTAGAAACTCTGTCCCCGCCTGAGCCGCCCCACCCCGCTACGCAAAACCCTCAGCACCGATTATCACCTCCGCATCTGTTATTTTCGTCGCGTCGTCCACCCCCCCCAAGCCCTCTAGTAAGCACAAGGTCTCATTTATTCCATCCCTTCCATCCCCGACCGAGCTCTCGAACAAGCGCCATAACAAACAACTCCCATTATGCTTCATCTATAGGAGCCAAGAGCCAATCCAAGTCCAACACAGCTCGTGCAAGTTTTTGCAAGAAACATATTCCACACCCAACCTAAAAATCTACAAATCACGACTCAGCACTCGTTCCCATCCTTCACTCTTTCCCCAGGCGGGTGTGGGTTCTTAGATCTAAAGTAGAATGATAGGACTAGCAAACTAGAGATACACAAGCTTCTTCTTATATCGTAAGCTAGAGTTGCACGTCCCCCCGCCATCCATACGCCCGGAGACGCCTTCGGTATTAGTGCATACGCCTATACCTTGACAAGTGCTGAGATAGAGATGCCGTCTGCTGGCTCGAAGTATGATATGATATCTCTCGATACGACTCTGCGGGGGCGATTCGTAGACTATCCCGGGGTGTGTGGCATGAGCCATAGAGGACTTGGAGTTATCGCCTCCATCCTATCTCAGAGTCCTTATCCCGCTAAACGCTCCATCTAGTTCAGGAGTTTGCAGTGCCCCCCCCGCACACGGCTAGAGCTCATTGTTATCGGTCACGTTGCAGTTGAATTCCAGTGTGTAGTTCACGATCACCCCCTAAGATGTGTGGCACTTCCTTCGTGATCAGGGGAGATGGTGTGTTTGGTGGGTGAGCTCACGAAATCTTATTAGACCCCCTGGATAGGAAGTGAGCCACCGGTATTTCGCTAGAATCCCACGACACCCTTCAGTTCGAAATTTAACCTATCACTACTCCCTCAAAGTATCCGGGGTGGTGTCAAGATGACTTCAAGCCTCGATGCCAGCTCTCCCGAATTTGGCTCTCTACTTCATCCACAGACCACAAAGCGTCCGTGCTCAGATATATTCTGACAACCACGCAATTCTTTTCATTTTAATGCACAAACCATCCATCCGTTCATCCGTAACCCACATGAGAAACCGTCTTCCCAAACCCATCTTAATGCAAGCAAACAGGAAAGAGAAAGAAAGAGATATAATAATCAGAGAAAGGAAGAAAACACATTCGCCGACACAAAAAAGGGGAAAATCTTTAAAAACCACTATCATGAGAGTAACACATGAGAAAAAAAAAGACAAAGTAAAAGATGCAGTCCCCATAAAATGCCATACATCCCCGCATGAAAAAATAAAAAGGAATCCCCCCACTCATCCAATACATGCACTCCCACACTAGTTGTTCACAAACGCCCCTCCGTCGACCGTGATCTGTGCTCCACTGACGTACTTTGCCCCGTCGCTTGCAAGCCAGACTGCCGGCCCGACAACATCACTCGGGACGCCTAATCTGCCGAGAGGAACCTTCTTCTCGAGTCTGCCACGCTTTTCCATGTCTTGCAGCTCCTCTCTGTTCATCTTGGTCTGCACGACTCCCGGTAGCAACGCGTTGCAACGGACGCCATAGGGCCCTAGGGAAATAGTTGTGCTCTGCATAAGCGAGAGAACGCCGGCAGAAGTGGGATTGTAGTGTGATTGGTGTCCGTTGCCTGAAAGTGCACTCGCCGAGGAGATGAAGATTATAGAGTAGTCTGGGATTGGATCGGGGCGGGGTTCAATGGGCATGGCGTGGAACTGCTCTTTGAATTGCCGAGCACAGGCTTGGACAAAGTAAAAGTTGCCGTTCAGGTTAACGTCCACATGGCGGCGGAGGAGTTCAGGGGTGACCTGTTCATGTTATTTTTAAAATTATTTAAAAGGTGGATAAAAGTGGGCACATACATCCAAGAATTCTCTATACCAGCACATTCCAGCATTGCCGACGGCAACGTCTAGTCTTCCATAGGTCTCCACTGCTCGCTTGACGATGTTATCACTCGTTCGGGGGTCGGAGATATCGCCAAACACAATTGTACAGCCTTGCCCCATGGATCTGATCTCTACGCACAAAGATACGATCTCCTCGTTGGCAGGATCACTCTTAGTGCCCCAGTAGTGTGCGATAATGTGTGCACCTTCCTTGGCGAACCCTAGGGCAATTGCCCGACCAATTCCGCGTGAGGCTCCGGTGATAGCACAGATCTTGCCCTCGAGTAGCCGAGGCCGAAGAACTGGCTGGGAGGGGGCCGTCAACAAAGCGTCACCGGTAACGGTGGATTCATCAACCTCGCTAGAGGCAACCTCAACAAGTGCTTGGGAATTATCGTGTCTGTGGTCTGATTGGGGAGACGGCTGCCTAATCAGTTCAAGGGTTGGGGGTTCGGCCTCGATGACATGGACGCTGTCGCGGTGGCGGGATCTTTCACGATCGTGGCGCTGGCCTCGATGGTCCCTGGGGGTTCGATGATCGCGTTCATCTCGGTCACTCCGGTAAGCATCACGGTCATCCGGGTGGTAGTCACGGTCATGGTAGTCTCTATCCCTTGGCGAATCCGGCAGGGAGCCTTCGAGCATACCGTGTTGTGGAGGTGGGGTATCAATGGTAGCCTTAATCTCCTTCTTCCTCTTTCGTGGCTTGTTGTTGTCCGTGATCGAAAGAACGATTTGTCCACCGCCATTGCCGGCAGGATTAATAGCGATGGATGTCTTCGTCTCTTGGACTAGCCTCTCGCGCTCCGAAACCGGCTCATTGGGCGGGGTAGGTGCTGCAGGAGGGTTATAGTGGGAAGAGCCCCCTCGCGGGATGAGCGCATTCGAAATGATATCGGATGGAGTGATCATCTCTGCAGGGTCCCCATCAGATTCCGAAGGAGGGGGCAGTGAGTGTGAACGCATGGGTTGCCTAAGATTACCATGCGGGGAGGTATTGGTGTTGCCCCATCGGTCCAAGAAAGCATTCCTGAGGTAGTCGAAAGACATCGAGTCGTGTTTACCTGTAGATGGTCGTGCGTTAGCTGAGTTGATGGATAAGTTAAGGTTTAGTGAGGGGGACAAAGCAAATAAAGACTTACAGTCAGTACAGTCTGGTTGACTGCAGTGTGGATTCTTCCTCAGCCAGTCCTCACCTGAAATATATGTCAGCAAAAGATTGGTGGGGTAAGAACAAAGTGACGAGGGGCCGCTGTTGGTGCAGATATCTAAACTACTGCAACCCTCTCACCCGGCCCAGCTCGACGAAAAGGGGGGGGGCGGGAGTGCAGCGAATAGGGCGCAACCGGCCAGGTCACCAATGGCAGGGATATGTAACGTACTCAAGTCCATAAGCCACCGACCAGGCGTCATTCCTCTACCAGTGCCCCATACATTCGTCGTATCAATCGTCTTCACGAATAAACTCCTGTAACACGTATAACATTAGAACCTCCTAGAATAACGGCAAACAAACATCCTAAGAGCCTCACCATTTTCCAGCGTCAGTAGCTCGAGGGTATGCCAGAGAACAAAGTCTCTCAAAGCGTTGCATGTGCTTCCATGCTGAAGTTCGGGGAGTGAACTTTAAATGGTTCAATTCTGTGGCAGCATCCATCACGGATATCACTCGGATGATAGAAGATCTTTCTCAATTGATCGTCGTCTTGGCTTCCTTAATTTAGCAAGCAGAGTGTCTGAAGTCAAGTAAGCTTCAATGAAGATGGATGAGTATCGACGTTTTACGAAGAGTAAGGAGTGATGAAAGGTAAAAAAGGCGGATATATAACGAAAAAAGAGGGAAGAAGGGAGAGAAGGGGAGATGTGAGATGAGTCGAATGACAACGAGATGAGGAGAGAAAAGCAAGGACGAAGGGAGAGGCTGTGTGTGTATGCTTCAAGGGTTTCCCTTTCCGTGGGCTTCCAGAAGGCAACACTTCTTCGCGCTTTCCCAGGCGAGAGCAAAGATGAAGGGAAAGAAAGGGAATTTTCGGGCAAAAAATGCACAGCCAGGCGGCACTGCAGACTAGAGCAGTGATGTGATAGGACAACAGTTTTTACCTTATACGAAGACCTACGGGCACAGTATTCAGAGCTGGTGGTGAGGAGACAACGAAGAAAGGCGTGAGACGCTTGGTTCCCGTCGGTTGTTGGCAGGGATGAATATTGTTGGACAAAGTGCTGTGAAAAATGAGGGGTGTGGTTGGTTCAGAGTCAAGTTCAATGTTTCCCTCAGGCGCTGGAGCGTTCACCGGTGGCAAAAAATCAGGGTTGAGAAGGGGGGAAAGCAGTAGGGACAAGGGGGATGTGATGGCGATGATGATGATGGTTATAGACGGAGCGGAGTTGTTGTTGTGTTGCTGTTATCGACCTTCTAGTGTGTCTTGAGATCAAACTACCCTTGAAGCAGCCCGTCAAACCTATCCTAGTCAAGCCACCCCCGCCAACGAATCATTAGAGGACCAAAAAATAGAAGGAGGCGGGAGCAGGAAAGATGGTGGAAAAAGACTCGGTCCTCTTCAGTTGAGAGGAATAAAGAGAATAGGAGGATTTGATTCGATCCTCGGGTCCTCCTTGCGGTTGTGGTGTTGCTGTGGTGCTGTGGTGTTTTGCTTTCCTCTTCCTCGTTTGCTTTTCTTTTGTTTCTCTCTTTCTTCCTCTTTTTTTTGTCCGTCGCTCATACGCTACTTTTTTTCTTTTTTCCTCTCTTCTAGACTATATATATATGAAGTACGGTATGTAATATAGAGTGGAGCAGGGTGCTGGAGAGGACCGGCTGGGATTCAACAGATCTCGAAGGTTGAAGGGGAATCTGAGGTGGAAGAGCAGAGAGATGCAGCATTCTTTTTCACATATTTTTGCGATATGAAGAGGGGGTGGCTCCTCCGTCCACTCCGTGCAGCGACCGCCCCACCCCCTCCACGGGCCAGACTGGCTGCTGGCTGACGGCAGTGACCCTGGTTGGCAATCTCGACGTGTCAACAGGGGGGTTGTTTGTTTCGTGCATCCCGATAGTCCGGGTCGGCGCCAGAGTTTTGTCACAGAATATCTATTCTCAGAGCACCATATCCCCCAAATGGGGAAGCACAGTGTGATGGAAGGTGGAGAATTTCATGCTTTGGCCCATATGTCTCGTATCTCGTGAGCATTAAATTTTCTCATTTACACGGCGCAGAGCACATACCGGTACGATACCTTAGTGGTACAGCACTCTCCATCCCTCTTAGACCAGTACTTCAGGTTACCGGTATCATAGCATTTGCAAAGAGGCCAATCGAGACAACCAACGTTGCAGCGAAAAAACCTCGAGTCGCCAAGCCGGCGTCTCCCGAAAGAGTCGTCCCGCATGGCCAATCAGGGCTCACCACGCACGAAATCCCTAAGCTAGCCCAGAGTGCTAGTACGGTAAAATTTACGTGCTAACCTACTGTTCTCGTCGCACAGGGCATCCGGGAGTTGAAGCTTATCGATGCCTGATGTCCCTTGGTGAGGTGAGTGACGTCACAAAATCAGACGGACATCTCGAAAGGGGCAGCATTCTTGGTGCTGCCCCCCCTCCAAAGCAGAGAAGAGATTCCACGAGACAGACGGGGAGGAGATGAGTGAATCTCTTGTTTGCCGCAGGGAACTGCAGTCCGCCCCCCCTTCGCTGTTGCCGCACTCGGGCCGCCGTAGGAATTAAGCTTATCAATCCGTCAACCCCCAATCTTATCCGCCGCGATGCTCTTGGGAGTCTCGGGTCAGATACCGGTTTTCCCCCGGCCACCCCATCATGTTTTCTAAGCCTTGTGCACGGCATCCCGTTTGTCCACCAAGAAAAATCGTGTAAAAGGCCTTTTAGTCCCCCTCGTTTCTCACTTCTCACCATCCCCTAATTTCTGTATCATACCGGTAGGCCATCACATCACACACGAAAACATGCCTCGAGTAACCTTCAAGCCACCGCTCTTCAATTCTGCAAGCCCCTGGGCTACAACAGAGATCGACCTACAGGATCTCTACAACTCTCCCTTCACCGGTGCCGTGACTACCCGCACTTCACTCCTTGCGGGATTTCCCCACAACCCTTCAATCCACCAACACACCCTTTTCGATTCCCCCACAAATAGCCTTAACACGTACGGCTATTCACCGTACCCCCTGAAGTTCTACCTCGACACCGTAAAATCTGTAATTGCGGGCACTGGCAAGCCACAGACGAAGCCCTTCATTATATCGATCACTGGCACTCCTGAGGAAGTTGCGGAGGCGGTGACCGCTGTTAACGATGTTGCCAAGGCTGGTTACCATCTTCTAGTTGAGGCTAATTTGTCCTGCCCGAACATTCCCGATAAGCCGCCTCCCGCGTATTCCCTGCCGGAGTTGAAGGCGTACTTGGATCTGCTCTCAAAGTTGAAGGTGGGCGTTCCGATCGGACTCAAGACGCCACCCTACACATATGATGCCCAATTCCAGGTCCTTTTATCTGCGTTGAAAGCATACCCTTCGCTTGTATCCTTCATCACCTCAACAAATACTCTGGGATCTTCCTTACACCTTTCCTCGCAGCCCTCACTGGCCGCATCTGAGGGCAAGCGGGCTATTTACCAGCCTACTTTGTCATCTCCCACTGGGACGGGGATAGGTGGACTGGGTGGTGCGTCGATACATTGGCTGAGTTTGGGGAACGTCAGCACCATTCGACGGATGCTGGATCAGGTGCAGGAGCTGAAGGATGTAGCGGTTATCGGTGTCGGAGGAGTGAGTGATAGAGATGGGTGGGAGAGGATGTTGAGCGTTGGAGCGGAGGGCGTGGGGGTTGCTACAGCGCTCGGGAAGAATGGTGTTAGTGTGTTTGCAAAGATTTTGAGCGAGGAATCAAGTGGTGGCTGAATGGGCGGGCTCATAAGCTGTCACTCGTGCTGCGATAAAATCGGATTGTGGTCTGGCTGCTGGGCGAGTTTCCGGGGTGTGGGGAAGAAATCGTCTTAGTTTAAGCTTTAGCGGGGCACAAGATAGCATTTGCGACAACGAAAGTGGTTTCCAGCTAAACTCTTATTAACGGTCTTCACCATGATCACAAGAGCCGCACCAGCAATGTGACAATAGATTCGGTTAGTCTCCATCAATTATTGTTGCCGTCCTGTGCTCACCTTCCTGCTTAACCCTTGGTAACATTACCAGAAACTAAAAGCTCTTTCCGGCCCAGCTATTGCCACCTGTTCTCCGACAGTGAATCCCAGAAGATAAAAAGGGGGCGCTACCTTGGATCCACCCCGTTTCGCTCTAGTTGCTGACGTCAAGTTGGTTTAAGCTTAATTTGACATTTTGTGAACCACGCACTGCACTTTCCCCTAGCAAAGTGACTGTGTAATTTCGAAAGTTAGTTTGGTTGAGAGCGTACATATAGATATATTCACTGCAGCTGATAGGTCCGAAATTACGAGTGATTACTCAGTGACGAGCTCTTCCCCAAACACAACTCTCCTTCAAGTGCCGATTTTCCTAGGTGCCGGTTTGTAGTGAGCTTGGAAGACATGCTTGGTAAAGAGAGCAAAAAATAAACAGTCCCCAGTTGCAGCATTTGCACGCCTCATACGACATCTTCGAGGAAAGACTATGTATGTACCTTGATTCGATTATTTCACTCCTATATACTGCGGGAGCGGCCAACATGTTGCACAATATAAGAGTTGTAGCCCTTAACACTAGCATTGTTATCAGACCTTTTTAAAATTTTCCTATATGATAAAGGTTACACTTAAAATTCGAAGGAGTGAGGTGATTATTGGCCAGTTCCGATGGTGTAATGGCTAAGGAACTGGTCCGTATCATACTAATTTGAAGCAGGGACCATTGCAAGTTCGAATCACCGCCAAGTGTATCATAGTCGGGCATTAAAAATGCCTGGCGAACCACTTTTGTTTTGCTGGCATTCGGGTTAATGCCCTAATATCTATCTTCAGGGTGGATAGAGGTATAGAGTGCCATAAGTGATAGGGAGTAGAACTAGTTTCAACCTTTAATTTTATTGATAGTCTAGTACAGCTTCTTTATTTCCCAAATTCTCATCTAGAAATATATAGCATGCAAGCAGCGTTCTTAGAGAAATGTTGGGTTGTCCAGAGCATACATCTGGAGGGTTCCGAGATTGCGAAGGATCTGGCGATTTATACACTATAGATCCACTACAGCGGGGAATAATAGATTTTTCGGGGGTGGTTCCGCAAACGAAGCAGGGTGGTGGAGCTAGATTCATGAGAGGTCACTCGAGAGGGGGTTGGTTGGGTAGCTTTTGGAGAGTTTTTCTTTAGAGAACTCGAGCGCCTGATGGGAAATCCTTTGCGCTCGACAAATGAGGCTTTCCTGAGAGATGGCTGTGGTTATGGAATTGTTTTTGTGATCGGAGATGAGTGACCCTGTCATCTAACTTTCGTGCTCGCCCTCTATGCTAACTCTTGTTAGCTAATTATATGAGTTTAGCATCAATGGGGGGGTGTTCGTGGAACTGTCTCATCAGAACCGCAAGCCGACCGTTACAAGCCCCTAATGGAAAAGGAATCCCGGGCACCCAGGAGCCTGTCCCTTCCCCCGCACCACCCCTCTGATCCTTCAAGCCATGACCACTCTGAAAATTCCTGCCCCCCCCCCCCCTCGTTGAAAGACTCGTTAGTGAACCCATAGCTAAAAACACAATCATCCCCAATCAAACCACCTTGGATGCCTCGACATAGCGCTCTCCCCCATTGATCATCGTGCATCTCGTTGAGCACTTGGGCCAACCTAACCGCATCACGCACATACTGCCTGGCTAATCTTGCAGCCCCCGGTAGTCTGCTCAACGGCCTTTTTAGCGGATTTCTAAAAGATCGCACCCAGATAGTGATTCCAAAAAAGTTGGACTAAATGATCGGAAGGGGGTGGGCGCTGGGGTCGTGTATGCCTAGTTCTCGTTTGTGGCTGGGGTTTTCGCGGGGAAGGCGGCATTAGGGAATAAGAGACTGGCCCCGATGCCTGGGACTATAGGGAAAACCCCAGGCTACTGTGGGGGCATGGACATCTAGAAATGCGAGTCTGCCGGCGCGGGGTTATTTTTAGGACTCACCGGACGTAGATTGCTCAGCGGAAGTGCCGGGTTTTGGTGATTATTGTGCTAGTTATGTCCACCACGCCGCGCTGGGCTAGGAATGATGGGGGATAAATAGGGATAGGGAAAGGGGAGACGTGTAAGCCTTGAGGGAATACGGAGACCCTGGCAGTGGCTGGCGAGACATCTTTACACCTCGAAGTAGAACGGGGCGTAGTGCAATACTCTCTTGGAGCTATACACATTGGCTTGGGTAGCACCCCATAGAATTGAAAACTACAGCCACCCCATGAATCGCGCGGTGCTAATACAAGCAACGGCTGCTGTTGTGTCCCCGGAATCTCCAACCGGATCATCGGATTCCCCGGCGCTATCCTCTTCTGCCCCCTCGAATCCATCAACGACCAAAGCTCCCACTACCGGGGGCACCAATGTTCTCCAGTATCCCGGCAACATTCTCCACAAACACCGCCAAGCCACCCTAATCCGCATGGGCAGACATATCCTCAACCCCACCCCTCTCCTGGTGCAAATTGAAAAACGAAGCCAAGCAAACAAACCCCGCTCTGCAGAATGGGAGGTCGAGGTGGGGGGTCCGCCGCTAGCCGGCCTCTTGCGCGAACGCGCCTCCGGTGGCCGGCTAAGAGACCGAGCTTAGTGCCTAGATACTTCCCCCGCGCACTCAGCACCAGCAGAGCTGTGTCGGCAATTAGAGTTTGATTGAGGACTAGCATAGACTACATCCTGCCAAGATGGCCGTGAAGCGGTCTGCCGGACCCCGGATTATGACGCCGCTGGCGAAGAAGGTTGGGGCGTTAAGATTATCAGCTTTAGGCCGAATATGTCAGAGGGCAGAGAAGATTGGTTGGAAGATGGTAAAGGTTAGAGGGAAGGAGGTGCTTGCCTAGGAAGCCCCCCCTGGAATCGAGTTTCTCGGACATTATCTAGTAGGACGAGTTAGTATATGATGTGGTTATGGGGGGAGGAGGAGAAAGGGGACTGGTAAAACAACAGGTATAGAGGTTATATCTAGAGCTGCTGCTAGTGATACTAGACACGCTGTTTATGAAGACGGCGTTCAGCCGTTTGCTGGATTGAGATTGAGGAAGCACTTGGGGGATCCATTCCGGCGGGATTTTTGGTAGCCAGGGTGCTTAAACACTGTCAACAGAAATCTCTACCTATCTTTTGATTAGGAATCGAAGCACTTATACATCACACCCTGAATTCTGCCCTTCCATCTTCCTTTCCTAACTTCAGTCCACCGCCTCACCAGCCTTAACCCTAATAACATATGATACCCAAAGAGTAATCACTAAACCCATGGAACTCATCACAATATGAGCTTTGATGTGCTCAACTTGGCCCCGCAGTGAAAGGGCTCGGATGGGCGATGAGTCCGGTGTTGCTCGGGATTGGTCCCCTGCAACACGCAACAAAATCCCGAAGAAGCAAGTTCAAGCTATCGCTGGGATACGCCCACGCTCATAGCCAGGCTCTTGGGCTATTAGGGACATCCGCAATTCCCTTAGATAAAATGTTTGGGGAGGTTAAAGGGGATTCTTCCTGAGATCCATGCTCATACTATCACCAGGAGACAAGGCCTCCTGAATGCAACCCCCTAGACAGCACACTTCTACCATCAGCACCTATAAAAGGGCAGCCGAGTAAGAGGGAAAATAAATAAATGAAAGATACCCGTTTGACTCACGAGTACTGGTAGCTCACCGGCCACGCACTTTTGTCGAAGGTGGAAAAACTAGCTGACTAAAGCCTATCTCACCTGCAATGCTTATATAATTAAGCCGTCTAGCAGGCCTGAAGGAGGTTTCAGGGCACAGGGCTTAACCCTAACTTTTTTCGCGACACGCTGTCGTCTGTTACCTTCTCGACGTCAGCCACCTCGGGAGAAGGTAACAAAGGGGATAATAATAATATGAAGAAAAGAGAGTGGGCAGAATCAATAAAGATAATCCTATAGCAGATCAACAAGGATCACGTAGCGCAATCTCGGGTTTTCTCCGTGAGTCTATAGGATTATTGTCGGTTAAGAAATGGTTGGTTGAGCGATGAATGTTTGGCGATAAATAGCGATGGTGCAACCGAGCTGGTCATGTTAGAACCTGCTGTTGCTGACACAACCCTTTCCTTGATTAGGTAAGCAAGCCCCCTCTCCCAGACCCCGAAGGAAGCTTCAGGGCAACGGCTATCCTGTCATCTAGCCGCAGCCTCACCATCTAGGAATGCCAGCACAGGAGAATCGACTCTTAGTCACAGTGGTCGCGTCTTGTAATCGTATTTCAGAGGGTAGAGGTCTTACCAGCCAATTCCCGGAAGCACCAAACCGTCTGGGGCTACTAACTATAAGGCTGATCATGGGTGTAATATCATAAGTTAGACGCGGAGGGTAGTATCCCGGTTAGGCGGAGTAGATACAGGTTTAGGGTTGGCCAGGCTTTCTTCTATTTCCTATGATACACAGCGCATGGAGGTGTGCTCGTAGACTGCACCCCCACCCCCCTGAATTCATATAACTTCTAAACGATCAGTATTAACTTACTAGTACTACCTCGCTTTACTAAGAAAAAAAGCTATGTATACAAGTCAATAAATAGGGAGAGGGGCAACAGCGGCCTTCCCAAGGTAAAAGAAGCAATTGTTTTTCATTCCATCTTATCATATTATTATATTTTATTAAATTTCTACTTTATATTTATTTTATATTTACTTTATACCCCCCCATATCCCCTTCCCCGCCAACCCCCCTCCCATTTTCTTCTGCTACCCGCCGATCGCCAACCTTTAAGGTCTAGAGTCGGATTCTACCTCCTCATAGCAGGATTGATAAACCCTACAGCCCTATTGATGAAGGCCAAGTTCTCCAATCTCCCAGTCCCCATAGGGCAGGATTTTTTAATTCTCCTACCCTACATGATGGATCGTTCAGTAATAACTGATTGTCAGCATGGATTGAACTCCTGGGCTCCCGCCAATTGCGACAGGAGTATTAACCACCGCGCCAGCTATGATAGGTATTTCATGAAATGTCAACCAGGGAACTAATATTTATCCTACTGGAAGCCCGATTTTGGCATTTTAATAGGTGGGTAGTGTGTCTCTTCCCGAGTTGCTGGTAGATTTCAACGGAGGTGTTTAATGAGAGATTCTCCGTGGTTTGAAACAGAATCAGTGCTTTATGCGCTTGTTACTCTCGTACAATACGGTGTCACAGTCAGAATGCGCATCGGAACTTTTTGGCGAACAAGGCTTACTATGTCAAGGCGGTGTATAAGACATCTATCCTCGGTGCCGTGGTGGGTGGTTCGGAATCGGCCGTTCAGAAGGGTAAACGAAAGAGTCAATATGGGTAGGGTTTGGGAATCCCAATCGAGGCGGAACGATAGAGAACCTGGTAGAATAGTAGATACTCCTGATTTCCCAATAAATCAAGTGGCCTTTGCATTGTTTTTGGTCAAACTTAGGGGACAAACTTTGTGTTTGGCAATAGCAGCAGAATGCTTGTTTTCTAAGAGCCCGGCTTGCTCCAGGGGGGTATGGGATGTTTTTCCCAAGCTGGCTTGAGACTCCCAGGCACTGGTAGGTATATAACACAGACTTGAGTACTGATCACGCAGAGAGACCTATAGATTATAGTGAGCACTAGTAGAGGCTATAAAAGCAGCCGTACTGTGATAAGGCACTCTTAAAAATGTCAAGAGTAGAGGAGAGGAGCGGTTTTTACCGGTGATGATAAGTGGGAAGAGAGAGGTCACATGAGAGCTGGGTGCGGTGTGGAGAGGAGAAAGAGGGGGGCTTGATGGAAGAAATAACGGGGAAACCGCTAACTTAGTCTAACAAAACTGCTGAGAATGGAGGACCCTTTACGTCGGTAAGGCGGACAAACACCGTAATTTAGCACGGGATGCGGGCGATTATAGATGGAGCCTGGGGCCAACGAGTTCCTGTCGCCACAGCCATGCCAAGCCTGGAAACCTTCGGCTTTCCCCTCTTTTTCCCAGAGTGAGAACCTGTGAATCCAATGTTTTTTTCAGGCTTTTTAGAATTGTTAGAGATGATCCCTGGCGAGCCGGACCCAAAAAGCGGTGGGCCGAATGAAGAGTTTACACGGCCGCTTATTGATTACAGAAAGCATGGAAAGAGCCCTACCGAAGGAGAGAGCGAGAGAGAGATCAAAGGTTGAACAAGAGCTTCGAGACGAGTTTCATTGCGTTCGTTTAAAGATAAGTGAAAGGAAAGGAGAAAAGAGAAAAGAGAAAGAGCAGAGATGACAAGCGAGCCCCACAACCAATGACAACCAAGACGACCTTATGACAAAGCTTAGGCGAACAGCCCATGATATCTAGCACTTTAGAATGCAAATAGCGAATGATACTCTATGCACCCATCGAAATTTGTCTGGATTGTTGGACTCCAGGCAGGGGCCATCATTGGAGTGTCATTAGGTATTGGGATGAGTGTCTGAATTCGAGAAAGCATATCTAATCCTCTGAAAATCCTGGCTTACGTGGCAAATAAGGCTGAGATAACCTTGAACCTCAAGACTCTAGATACTGTATCCACTGCTTAACCTAGTGCTCAAGAATCGTTAATTGCTAATATGTTAGTCCGGCCTAGGTCCCGTAGGGATAATACAGTGTATATTCCTTCTCTAAGACACCCTTACCCGACTAACTGGCTCTACCTAGGATCGTGATCAGACGACGCCACCTTCAATCAATCAACCAATCAATCAATAGAGTATTTCATGCTTCCTCGTGGCAACTTGGACCACATCAGTATCAAAGCCAGTTAATTTGCCTTCAACTCTAACCCGCCCTCCCGGTTGTCTCTGAAATCCCGAGCTTATTCAAAACTCACCTTAGTCAAAACAAGCAAATAGACGGAAAATGAGAACCTTCCCAACTATTCCCAGGAGCCATCATCTCAGTGCCTATACAAACTTACAATAGAAATTGGTAGTTTTACCCAAGCAGCCTTCGGTATACGATATCCTCCAGTATCGTAGGGCGATAATTCGTCTATTTCTCCTCGCTGGGGGAGATAGGTTGCCCCGGCCGTGCGAGTATGGTATTGTAGAGGGACTTGAGCTAAGGCTTGTTTGTTTGTTGGTCCGGCTGTGCGCGATGTCGGATTGGCGGCACGTCCACCGTCCCCCTATGGGGGGGGGGGCCTCAAATGGCTCGAAGGACACACCTGATTGTGTTTGTTGTTTCAATTCTGGATTTATCGTAGGGTAAGCCCAGAGTGGCTCCTACGCTGTTTACAGGTGGTTTATGATGTGTATGTTTGTTAGTTATTACGGAAAACGATTACGGTAGTCTCTCGATGTACGCTCCCCTCTTTGGAGTCCAATTTATAACTGGGGGTTCCTCTCACGATGGTTCTCGTTTCCTTCTCTTTCCTCCTCTCTATACCCCACATCACGATCTGTCAGTTTGTTAGTTCTGCACCTTCGCTCCTCACTCGCTTCCCTAATTTCCCCAATTCTATTTTCATCTAACTTTAACGCTTAACTTTCTACGGCGAGCAGGCGATACCTCGCTGAAACTCTTAATCTGAAACTAATCTTCTCTTTCCACTCAACCTCTTCGACTCTTAACCCACTTCCATCAAAAATATAATTCACCTAACAACCACACTATAAAATCTCCAAAATGCCCTCCCCTAGATCGACATCACCGAATATTCATTACTGCCCCTGGTGTCCCCAGGTCATCGCATTCCCTCTCTCTCCGAATGAAACTGTGTCTACTCTCTCAACTCTTACCGAGCATGTCATGCGTCATCATCTCGGCCGTCTTCTCGACAGTTCGCATCCCCCCCTTCTCTGTCACTCTTCCGCAGCCAATCGAGAGGCTATATACTGACTTTAAGGTTGCGATGGTAACAGCCGGAGCCTGCATCAAGATTAATTCCCCGCTCGTCGACACCCATGGGCCCGGCGATACCGGAAGCGGCGGTGCCTTCGGAGAGGGCTATATCCCGGCCGAGTACATCTATGCCTACATGTGTCCTGTTCGTAAGGTCTTCATGAATGTGTACAAAGACCCCATGGACGGAATGTGGTATCGTCTTAGACTTAGTTGCGGATGCGCCGAATGTGCCGACGAGGACATCAAAAATAAGGTTGAGCGTGAGGTCACCAGGGACACGCTTGCCGATGAGATGTATTCGACCGACGAGGAGGATGTTGTCCAGCAGAAGGGGTCCGAGCAGGGTCCGAAGGGGGTTAGCGAATCGGCTCTCGATGCCAAGGATGAGACAGGAGGATGGGGAGGAAATGGTGGAATTGCAGTTAACGCTACTAGGACTCAGAAGGGAGATGACTGAGCTTTATAGTTGGGTTGTTTTCTCACTTTTAAAACATACAATCTTTCTCTAGTTGTACTTTCGTGGACAGAAAACTCTGTGAAATTCCGGTCTGTATCGTTTGAAGTGAATAGAATGCTTGTTTGAGGAAACTAGGGACCGATTGCTGTGGATGTTTTGTGACTGGGGTTTATCTTCGGGAACACTATCTCTCTCCATTCATCCCCTGCTTCTATGGCTCGCCGCGAAACCAGCATCTGGAATCACCCCAAATGTTAGCAAGTATTGTCGCATTATCCGAGACTCCTCAATGGTTACCTGAACCTTAACACCATCTCGACCCTAAAAACACCCCAATTGCTTGCCACAAGCTGACCCAACAAACCTACAACCCAAGACATCGCAATGGCAAAGAACGGCAGACCTATCGAATCAGACTTAGCATATCCTCAATCCCGTCAAGTTCCTACCACCCCCTACCACATAACATTAAATCAACCCTTGCAATTCTCGATAGCAATGGATGACTTACTCCACAAGTGTGATTGAGCTCTGTAGGTATCAGAGCACGGGTATAAAAGAAGGGGGATACACTTCTGAGAGCGAGCTATGAAGGTGGTTAAATGGAGGGGGGCACAAAACTTAGCGATTCCGAATTGTGTGAAGAGAAGCATGGTTGATCCAACAAAGTGTCACATACTCGCTCTTGGTGATTGCAAAGAGGGGAAGGAAGTCACGAGGGGGGCGGCGTGGCGTTTTGTGTGCTATGTAAGCTCTAGAGAAGGCAAACTCGCACTCGCGGGAGGGGCACGCTAGTACGTGTTGCACACTGAATTACTAGTGGAGATTCGAGGAAGATGATTCTGGCTTCTATCCCAGATTGTTTTTGCTCTGCTATCTGGAATGATATAGATGCCTGTGGTAGTAAAATATCCACAAACAGCACCCAGATCGCCTCTTGGGGGGGGTTAGAGCCTTTTGATGATGTTTTAATCTATATTATTGCAAGGTCGTCTGGTGGGATTGGATTGGAAGTTTGTGCCAGGAATGCGTTTTCTCTAAGGGAGAGGATCCCAAAATTCGGGAATGAGTGCTAACAAGCAGGAGCTGGCTTAAAGTTCTCCAATAGAACAGTGGGAGGGAATAATGTAATCGGTGAGAACTAACCACTAGAAAGCTCTGAAGAAAAAATAGTGGATCAAACAGTATAACTCCCTAAACCCGGTTGGGGAGCCTCAACAGAGCTGGTAAATGATTCCATTTAACCCACTTAAGCACAGTACAAGTGCCCACGAATATGTTTTCGTACAAGATAAGGATTGTTTTGCTGGTTAACTATCCCTATCGTATAGGCAAACATCTTCCCGAGCACCTGTCTATCGCCGCCTAAGCTATCCATCACTGATTCTTCCACCACCCAAATGCCGGCACTGAGCCCTCTCCAGCGCTGTCGCTTGGACCCTAGCGGGTCGCACGAAGCGTCTCTTGCGGCTGAGTCCGTGCTCCCTTCCCGTGGCTTTCCCTGCTCCACAAGAGATAATAAGCCGTTTTGCGTTTGTCGAGCAAACAAAAATAATAATCTGAAACATGTTTCAAGACCCCGAGCAGCTGCAATTCAAGGCTGTTCTTGGATGCGGCTTTCGCTCCCAGAATGGCTCTGCATAATGCCAGATCTAGATTGAGCAACACCCTACACTGGGCCCCCAACCTATGATATTGTCTCTCGAGTCTCGACGCCTCTAACACCAGCCCCCGGCCGGCTAGGAGCTAACAAAAGGCCAATGATCGTGGCGAGTTTATCGAACCCCATGATTATGCTCGGAATAACCCTAACCCGTTCAAGTGCGGTGTCTTCCTCTTGCAAACCACGGTTTCCGGGAAACTAGGAATCCCATACCACGCCCCTCGTATGCTAAAGAACTTGGTGTCAAAAAAGAAGTCACAGCGGTGCAATATCCCCGTGGCTCATAGACGGGAAGCCCGATGGATATTCTTCGCTGTTGATAGCGAATATCGGACGCCCATGGGTACACCTCTCCATCAGGGTAAGCTCCGCACAGCGAGCTCGCTTGCTGAAGGGAGCTGGCTGGCAGTCTGCACCTGCATCCCAAGATGCAGTGACATTACTGGGGTTTACGTGACATTATAACGATTTCTTCAACTTTGGAAGGGTATAATATTATGAATATCGACATAGCCGGAAACACAATATTATGGAGTAACGATACCATAGCACCCCAGAGCATTGTTATCTTGACAAATGCAACCATATACGTCATAAGCGCACTAGCCTCCCCGATTTAATTCCCGGGGATTTCACCAGCCAAAACAAACATGGGGAAACAGAGGACTTGCCGGAGAGCCCCTAGGGCTGTTAACACAAACTAATGACGGGTCTTGGCAACCTGGTCCAGACTTAGCGAATATCCACAGTTTTCACAGTATGATACTTGTAATGGAGGATGTTGTGCTAAGCAAAGTGAGAGTTTTAGGTGAATTTGAGGAGGGGAAGCGGTGATGATGGCAATTTGGGTCTCGCACCTGTATTACCGGTACTCATGAGAGCCCAATAATGCAGACTGTCAAGTGGCACTTCTCTGCTCGTCGATTTGTTCAAAATATACACCAATCAGAACGAATTCGCCAGACCTTATTTCCTTATTTCTTTATTTTTATTCTTCCGCCTCTTCCTATTTATGGAGAGGGTATGGATATGCCCTCACGATCCGTCTTTAAAATAAGATTCCAGGTAATCTATTCTCACGTGATTAGCTCGCAGGCAGGAATGAGGGAAGTGAATCGCCGAGGATTAATGGTATCATACGTATGCACTAGCAATGTTGCCCCAGACTGGAGACCTTTCTAGGGCTTTGAACGTGGGTCACGACAACCATTATGGAGTAACCCCATCGTGGTATGTTAGGTTAGGGCACACTTATAGGTGTGAGCAGGGCTACGACCAGACCGCGCGGCGATGACTGGTGTTGTGTGGTAGAGAGCCCACTGTGCGGGCCACCACAAACAGTATCTAGTCTGAGCTGCGTTCCTTTCTCTGCACATCTCTTCTCACGGACACTCCTTTGCGAACACACTTGTCACATACATCGAATATCGAACACATCTCAGTTTTCCTATCAGCCACTGACCAGGGCCTTCCTCGTGGCGACAGTTCGGCTCATAGCTGTGCCATTGCGGTGCTTGCACGACGGCATATTTCCCTGCGCATAAACCAGACCCCCATCAAACAAAACAAAACACCAAGAGTTCGCACAACGAAAACACGACAGCACAACTCAGGAGTGGGAAGTTATCTTCGTTCAACAACACACGCTCTAACTAACTAACGGTAAAGACAGGAGTAGATATAACTACAACAAAGTCTTCCTATCCTCCCATGGACCACCAAACATATCCGTCCTCTTCGCTGTATGTCCCCCTTCCCTTCTGCGTACTCATGCTAACAAGGGAAAGACAAAGATTCTCACTGCCCATAGCCTCCGGGCATCCAACTCTCCACGATCCAACTCTTCCACTTCCATTGCAGCTTTCCCGCTTTCCTTACAGTTTTCCCGGCGAACGCATCGATCCCAAACTACCAGATACCGCATGGTATAGAGCGAATCGACGAGCGAAGAAACTGATGAAAGAAGCAGGTGTATGGGAAGAAAGTGACACATTTGCGCAGCATAAGCGCCGGAGGAAAGGTGGCGCTTGAGGAGAAGGAAGGGAGACGAATTGATGCAGTTAAAGGATATGTTAGCAAAAGTGGCGATTTTTGTGGCCTCTGGTTCCGGAGGGATGGCGGCTGGGAGAGTAATGCCTTTGGTCACCCCTCAGCCTATGAGTTGACCTTTGAGCTAATGGAAGGGGAGCGTTTTGCGTCAATATTTTTTCACCTTTCAGATTGGCTCCCCAGCCGGACCCGATAATCCCATCTTTGCAGGCCCTTTCACCCTGACGTCCTCCCTTTCAGGCCACTTACCCAGTGTTTCTATTGATGAATAATTTGTAATTCGTTTCGTTATACAGTTATTTGTTTTGCTTTTGTTGTAGTAACTCTCGGGCATTCCTGCGGCCGAAATGCTTTCCCGAAGGCCAAAGCATATGCCTGAAATCAAAACGCATTCCCCAAAACCATCCGAACAACAAAGAAACTATCATGAGAGCATGCCGGGCAGCGTCTCTCGATTTTCAGCAGAGGGAACGTGGGAAAGCTAGAGTGTCACATGAGAACGATAGGGTGGTGGGGTAGAATCCTGCTCACAGCAATCGTTGGGGCGGGGGGTGCGCTAAGTTGAGAACGATTCTTGATCATCTATGTTGGCTAGTATACTTACCAACAGGAGCCCTTAGATGCTCGTTTGGCTCATCTAGAAATAATTGTCAAGAGGGGAATGGAATAGGGATGCATCACGCAATGCAAGGGAGAGCAGAACCGGGAACTCGGGAAAGTGATACTAGTGTGACCTTATTTTCCCTACTCTCACCGCCGACCCCCCCTTCGGCCTTTTTTTCTTGTTTATTTCATAAAAACTTTATTCGCCAGACTTAAGCATAACCCCCAGTAGTGGGTGTTAGGAAGTCTGTAGAAACCCCGACCTGAAACAGCACTAGACTAATTAAAGACATTGTGATTAAAACAAGCCTTTGTTTCCCGGCATTATATAACGGTTACCCTCATGTTTTCTTTCTAATTTGCCCTCGCGGCCCGAGATAGCCGGCCCCTTGGCTAGCTAATTCTTCAACATGGATGAAGTGAGCAATATACCACGCATCGCCACCACCAAACCACCAACTCTTCTGGTAGCAAACAGCAGAGGAAAAGTCGTACGTTAACTCAACCCCTCCTCACGTCCCTGCCGCCACCACTGCCGCGGGTGGCCGGGGGGCACATGCTGCTGTGCACGTTATCGACGGAACAGGTATCCCTTCTGGATACCTGGAACCCTCTGCCCTTTCTCCCATCATGCAGCATTGTCCCACCAGTCAGGCGGTTACACAGCAAAGCCAAGTACCTTTAATCCTTATCTTGTATCCCAGATGCAAACACAATCACAATCACTGTTGGATCCACCGTAGCCGATGCTTCCCAGAGCGGGGATCTCCCCATAAAAATGGGCGGGCGGAAGCGGTGATAACAAATGCCGAGTGCGAGTGGGACCGATGGTAGGTGGAGCAGAAACTTCCACCTATCTTCTATCTATCCATCTATTGATAGCTATCATCAGTGCAATCAGGAGTACGATGTGATCGATATGAACATGTGAATCAGCGAGAACCCTCCGACTGTACCGAGCTTACTGCAGTTTTCGAGTGAATCCATCGTCAAGCAGTCCGAATCTCAGCCCCATCATATCCATCAAGTCGTACAGTACGGTACTGTATATACTCTCCTGAACGAAATAAACCCCCTCCCAATTAACCTGAAATCTGCCAAGCCAAAATAGCTCAAGGGAACCCTAGCCCACATCACCACAAAACAAAACAAAACAAACCTAATCAACACAATAGAAACGTCCAATCAGCAGATCAATGATCCTGATGATTCATCATTGTATTATATAATCAAATTCCTCTCCCTCCCACCCAATCCTTGCTCAGGGAGAATAAAGTTAAGGCCGACGGCAAAGTGAGGAGAAAAAGCCCCCCACTGATACTCAACAGTCCACGGGGGAAAAAAGGGAATAATTGTAGGGCGCGCATCTAGAAGCAGTAAGGCACCCTTAACATTCCATCGGAGGCGAGGGTCGTACATGCGATGGGGGGGGGGGGGGTAAGTAAGTACTCCTGGTGTCGAAGCGCTTTTAAAAAGAACTGCGTTTGCATATCACCCAGGCTCAAGAAAAGGGTCAAATTTTGGAGGCAAGCAATAGTAGATCTCCCCCAAAATGCTTCGACATTACGAGCATTGTACTAGTTTGGGGAATCGGTGATATTAACCGTTTTGGGGTAAACGAATTGAACATAAGCTCAGAGCAGGCCGTGCTTGAGTGCCAGTACTGTAGTGAATATGCGGTCCTATTGATATTGATCTTGCTGCACGGTGGGAGACCCCTCTTCTCTTGCCCCCTAGACGCAACTCCTCCGCGTAAGTTCTGTGGCGAAGGTTAGTCCATAGGACCGACATGTATGGTACAGTAAGTACGGTACCGCGTGGGCAAGGTATGGGTGGATGGATGGACGGAGGCCGGCTGCGGGTATTATGATGTTATATTACAAGGTTGGCAATGGGGGTTACTCTTTTTCCTCTCCTTCTCTCTTTGGGATTGCCGCTCTTCAGTTGACTCTTGCTCAGTCCTTCTCTACTAGTAGTATATTGGAACTCCAATGCTTGTAATGCTAGCTACGGACTTTTCTACCTTCTTGTCTGCCATCACCGCAGGAGGCCGTGTTTCTACTCAAACTACTAGAAGTTATCAACAGTGTGGTGGTGAGAGGATTCTCATGACTAAGTAAATCGGCGTAATGCTGCGATCGCGGGTCGTAGCATCAAAATACACAACCCCCCCCCAATTACACAGTCCCCACTGATTGGCTTGTAGCCTTGGATTACCAGGATTTAGCCAATGAACCGGGGTCAAGCTACTCCAGACCAATGGTTCCCGTGAGCGAATGACATTGCGAGAAACTTAACGACTAGTGTTCTCAATGCCTCCTCCCCAAAGCTGTAGCTGCTGCGAACCTCCGTAGGCACCTCCGGTCCGCCACCCCTCATGAGACTTTCTCTCTCCTCCCCCGGATATCCGAGGCCCAAAGCTCGCAAACTCTAAACATTACCTCTAGCGCCGTCCTCAAATACGTAGCCAGAGCCAGGTAATTCAATGCGGGCAATGGTTAGCTTATACTTGTATGACGCCGGCGGATGGTTCTGACCAACCGTACGCCCCACGCTTCTTCTATCTCTCAGATCCGCCCCCACGGTGGAGCCACTAAAGATGTTTAACAGGCGACATGAAACCTTTAACGTTAGCATGTTGATAGCAATGGTAGGACCTCACGGCACGTGACGGCCCTTAGCCCACCGTATGGCCACTCAACACTAACAATCTCACAGAATCCTAGGCGCTCTCCCGTGATAACTCCACCGGCCACATCGTGCCCGATTTTTGAAAGTTCCCCGACAGAATCAAGGCACCGGTGATAAAATCCATGCCGTGGGCCTCAGGCTCGCCATCTCCTGCTGCTGGAGACGCTACCCGCGCCGGATATCTCGCTTCACTCGGCCACGAGGAGGTCGACGCGCGGCCTTGGGTGGGTCGACTATCGGTGGTCTAACCTGCCTCAGAAACCCCTCCTAACGAATACCAGACTTAGAATACGACAACCACCGGTACACTACCGTATTTTTTCGTGTTATCCGGTTTTTCGCCAAGACCGGGCGTTACTTAAGGTTGGGCGGTGCCTGGAGTCTAAAATGGGCCCTTCGGTTCCCCCAGTTCTCATAGTAACTGAGGTGTGGATT
>Ga0307513_10002865_pt1 | contig 23623 bp, 15 predicted proteins | sample 15_EM_MG_FD_202174 | JGI IMG/M metagenome (GOLD analysis project Ga0307513, IMG submission 202174) | Populus trichocarpa ectomycorrhiza microbial communities from riparian zone in the Pacific Northwest, United States - 15_EM | ecosystem: Host-associated > Plants > Roots > Unclassified | place...
GCAGGCTCACTCGTTGCTCGCCACCAGCGGTTTCAGCTTCGCCCACGACGGCGGCGACTTCACCCGCGCGGTCCACCGCTGTGTCGGGGTCGGCAAGTGCCGCGCCGACAACAGCGCCGCCGGTGGCTTCATGTGCCCGTCCTACCTGGCCACCAAGGACGAGAAGGACTCCACCCGCGGCCGCGCCCGGGTCCTGCAGGAACTCACCAACGGCACGACCATCAACACCTGGTCCGCCGCCGAGGTCCACGAATCCCTCGACCTGTGCCTGTCCTGCAAGGCCTGCGGTAGCGACTGCCCGGCCGGGGTCGACATGGCCCAGTACAAGTCCGAGGTGCTGCACCGCACCTACCGGGGACGGCTGCGACCGGTCAGCCACTACAGCATCGGCTGGCTCCCGCGCTGGATCACGCTGCTGGATCGGCTTCCCTGGATCGGCGCCGTCCTCGCGAACGCCGCGCTCGGGTTCGCCCCGCTGGCCCGGGTCCTGCTGCGGGCCGGCGGCATCGATCCGCGTCGCAGCGCACCCCGGTTCGCCCCCGAGACCTTCCACCGGTGGTGGCGGCGGCACGCCAAGGACACTGTCCAGCCCAGCCAGCCCAGCCAGCCCAGCCAGACCAGCCAGACCAGCCGGAGCGCAGCCGAAACCGGGAACGCGGTTGTGCTCTGGGCCGACACGTTCAGCGACGGGATGAGCCCGGACGTCCCCAAAGCGGCGGCAAAGGTGCTGATTGACGCCGGTTTTCGGGTGATCGTCCCGGAACAGCAGGCCTGCTGCGGACTGACCTGGATCACCACCGGCCAGCTCGACGGCGCCCGCACCCGGCTCCTGCGGCTGCTGGACATCCTCGGTCCCTACGCCGAGCAGGGCATCCCGATCGTCGGCTTGGAGCCGTCCTGCACCGCGGTGCTGCGGTCGGACCTGCTCGACCTGCTCCCCGACGACCCCCGCAGCAGCTCCGTGGCCGGCGCCGTCCGAACCCTGGCCGAGCTGCTCACCAGCCAGGCGACCGCCCCGGACGGGTGGGCCCCGCCCGACCTCACCGGCACCGAGATCATCGTCCAACCGCATTGCCACCACCACGCCGTGATGGGCTTCAGCCCGGACCAGAAACTCCTCGCCGACAGCGGCGCCACGCTGAAGGTCCTGGCCGGGTGCTGTGGTCTGGCCGGGAACTTCGGGATGGAGCTCGGCCACTACGACGTGTCTGTCGCCGTCGCCGAGAACGCCCTGCTGCCTGCACTGCGCGCCCGCTCCGGCACCGCGGTTGTGCTCGCGGACGGCTTCTCCTGCCGCACCCAGGCCGAACACCTTGCCGGGGCGCGCAGCCTGCACCTGGCCGAGCTACTCGCTCAGGAGCTCAAGCCCTGACTTCCCTGTTCGAGGGTTCCCTGTCCGAGGGTTCCCTGTCCGAGGGTTCCCTATCCGAGGGTTCCCTTTTCGAGCAGGGAGTTGACGACGTCGCGTCGGCGCAGGTCGAGAGGTGAGTCGCGGCGCAGCAGTCGGGAGTCGAGCAGGTCGCCGGCGCGACCGTGCCGACCGTCCTGGACCAGGCAGAAGATCAGGGTGTCCTGGAACACCTCGCGCTGGGCCGCGGAACCGCCGAGGTGGACGAGTCCGGGAAGCAGGTTCTCCAGGAGGTGCCAGGCGGTTTCCCAGCGCTGCTCGCACACCGCGATCAGTGCGTCGCAGACCGCGACCAGGTTGGTCCGCATCTGCACTTCCGCCGAGGTCAGGCAGTGCCGGCGCAGGGCGTTCAGCCCGGCCGGGTCGTTGTCCGCGGCCAAGGCGATCGCGGCATGCAGCGCGATGAATGGCGTTTGCGGGGTGAACAGCAGCGCCGGCTCGATCGCCTGGATCACCGGGCTCACCGGTGGCGGCGGCAGCTCGCCGAACCGGCTGTTGCCCTCGCCTGCGTCCAGCTGCCAGCGCCACAGCAGGGATGCCGAGTCGACCAGGGCGCGGACGCCGGTGACCGCCGGTGGCGCCAGATGCGCCTGGTAACGGCGTCGGACCGCGTCGAGGTCACCGAGCGCGAGTTCGTGCAGAGCGGCATGCCAGGCGAAGTGTGCCCGGTAACCGGCCGACCGTCCGGTCTCGGTGATCCAGTGGTCAAGCCAGACCCGGCCCTCCTCGTGCTGCCCGGTCTCGTACATCACATGGGTCTGCGCGTGCACGGCGTGGCCCGATGACGGTTCGCAGGCCAGCGCGCTCTCGGCGAGCAGGCCGGCTTCCTCGAACCGGGACTGGTCCTGCCGGGTGAAGGCGAGCAGCGAGATGTACCACCAGTGGTCGCCGTACGCCGGGGCGAGCCCCTCGACCAGCTCCCAGGCCTCCTGCTGAATGTCGGTGACGCCGGAGAAGGCGATGGTGGGGACGGCGGCCGAGACCGCGAGCACGTCCCGGGGATAGCTGGAGATGTGCGCCTTCAGCGCGGTGGCACCGGATCGCCGGACGTCGGTGACCCGGCGGCCGATCACCTCGACGAGGCTGCGCTCCCGGTCGTCACCGCGCTTGCGAACCGCCTGGCGGGCCGCCGCCAACGAGGCAGTCACGTCCGCAGGTACTCCGGCCTCGTGTCCGAGCATCGCCAGGGCCGCATGCGCGAGGGCGAAGTCGGGGTCGAGCGCCGCGGCCTCGCGAAGCAGTTCCTCGGCGCCGTCCTGCAATCGCATCACCCGCTCCAGCCCGGCGTTGAAGCTGCTCGCCGCCTCGGCCGTGGTGGACAGCGGCAGGCCGAGCGGATCCCGGGGCCGGGCGATCGGATGCCGGCCGCCAACGATCCGGCCGCCAACGATCCGGCCGTCGGCGAGCGTGGACGACAGCGGGGCCACCGAGTCGAGAACCGCGGTCGCGACCGCCAGCGCCTGGCTGCGGATCTCCGGGATCGCGGTCGATTCCCACAGCTCACCGCGGCGCAGCGCACCGAGGGTCCACAGCGGTGCGTCGCTGTTGCCGTAGGAGTTGATCAAGCGACCGTTGGACGTCTGCAGTCCCATTCCGCCGGTGGCCACCCGGGCGAAGGCGGCGCCGTTGCCCGGCCGCAGCAGGTCGTCCAGCAGCGGGTTGCCCAGCAGCCGGATGTCGGTCTGCGGGCCGGTGCAGTTGACCACCCAGCCGACGTCGTCCTGGCTGCCGTCGGATCGATCGACCCGCAGGCCACCGCGCGAGAGCGGGGTGGCGCCGGTGACCGTGGCGCGGTCCAGCCGAAGCCGACCAATGGACCGCAGCCGGTGCAGGGTGATCGCGCTGGACTGGGGCATGCGGTGCCGCAACACGTTCCAGCGCCCGGCGTCCTCGGTCAGGAAGGCGGCCCGGTCCGCCTCGCTCAACCGCCCCCACAGCGTCGAGACCTGGACCCGCAGGCCGTCCATTGCCGGTCGCCAGTCGCCCGAGGTCCGGGTGACGTCGCCGAAGTGCCGCCCGATCCTGAGCCGCAGCTCCGCGAGGGTCGGGCCCCAGTCCGAGACGTCCGGGATCGCGGCCAGCTTCGGTGCTCTGGCGTGCGTGCGGGGCAGCCGCCCGCTGCGCGAGATGGCGTGCAGCACCCGATCCTTCCCCGTAGACAGAGACCCCGTAGACAGAGACCCCGTAGACAGAGACCTCGTAGACAGAGACCTCGTAGACAGAGACCCCGTAGCTAGAGATCCAGCCATCGAAACAGAGAGGGCGACATCGACCATGGTCAGCCCGGTGCCGACGAGCAGTACCGCGCCGGGGCCACTGCGGTCGCGGCGGATCACGTCGAGCGCGCCGGGCGCCCACGGATCCGGCACGAAGAACGCCGACTGCTGAAGCTCCTCGGGTGCCCAGCCGTGCCCGGCCACCGGTAGGCCGGTCGCGATCACCACCGCGTCGGCGGTGAACTCTCGCCCCGCGTCGGTGACCACCACCGCGCCGGCGCCCGCTCGCCGCACCGCCACCGCCGTCGCCCGGACGTGCCGCAGGCTGGCCTGATCGGCGGCGCCGGAGAGCGCATCGGTCAGGGTCTCGTGCAGGTACCGGGCGAACTGGCGGCGCGGGGCGAAGTCCCACGGCTCCGATGGCCGGTCCGGGTCCTGCCGCCCGCGCCAGGCCACGAAGTGCCCCGGGTCCTCGGGCAAGGCGCTCATCCCGGAGGCCGGCACGTTCAGCAGGTGCTGCTCGTCCGACGTCCCGAAGGCGACGCCCCGCCCCAGCTGATCAGCAGGATCAATCAGGACGACGTCACACCCGGTGGAGCGCCGTCCGGCAGCGCGGACCAGGTGCAGCGCCACCAGCGTCCCCGCCGCGCCGCCGCCCACCACGAGGATCCGCGGCCGCGCGACCCGATCGTCGACGTCCCGCATGCGTGTTGCTCCTCGTCGTCAATTCCGTGCTCGTCAATTCCGTGCTCGTCAATTCCGTACTCGTCAAATTCCGTACTCGTCAATTCCGTCGTCGTCACTGTCGTCTGCGTCGTCTGCGTCGTCACCAATGGCGCCATCAATAGCGTCGTCATCACGAGCATCGTCACCCATGGATGCCGCTTCTAGACTAACTAACTGAAGATTGCCCAACCGGAGATTCCATCGAGATCTCGCCGCCGACTCGGCCCGGCAGGAACTGGCTCAGCGCCACAATCCCAACCGCCGATGCGGTGAGTATGAGGAACAATACTGTGAGCCACTGCCCGGGCGCCCGACTCTGCAGCAACCCGAGAACGGTGATGCCGAGCGAGGCAGTCAACTGAACGGTCATGAATAGGGCGGTAGTGCCTTGCGGCTGTTCGGCGGGCGGCAGGGTCCGGTACACGCTGGCGAACGTCGGTGAGGCCGTGCATCCGAAACCGAGGCCGATCCCGATAAACAGGACGAACAGCGCCGGCAGGGACAGCCGGTCATGGGCCAGGGCGAAGCTGAGCAGACCGACGGCGGTGACCACCGCACCGGCCCGGACCAGCGGCCGCGGCCCGGTCCGGTCACTGACCCGGCCGGCCGCCGACATCGAGACGAGCAGGCCGAGGCCGAGCCCGCAGACCAGCAGACCCTGCTCGAAGCCGCGCAGGTGATGACGGTCCGCGCCGAACATCGGCAGCGCGGTGACCTGGGAGTACATGATCAGCCCAACGAAGCCCATCACGACCAGCGAGGCGGCGAACCCGGGACGGCGCAACAGCCGCAGGTCCAGCGCCGGCGCCTGACAAGTGGTCAAGGCATGCCGGGTGTACCCGCCGAGCAGCAGGACGCCGAGGACGGCAGCGGCACCGACAAGCAGCCCGGCACCGTGTTGACCGGAGCGGTTCAGCGCGAACAGCACCGCTACGTATCCCACCGTGAGCAGGAGCAGGCCGCGCACATCCGCGACCGGCCGGATCGTCTCGGCGTTCGGTCGGTCGGCCGGAATGAAGGTCAGCGCCGCGATCAGCACGGCCAGGCCGAGCGGAATGTTGATGATGAAAATCCAACGCCAGTGGCCGGTTCCGAGGACCAGCCCACCCAGGAGCGGGCCGAGCACCGGGGCGACATTGATGATCATTGACATCGTGCCGAGAACCCGTCCGACCCGGTCCTTTCCGGCCAGCCCGGCGGCAAGGGCCAGTGACGTCGGTTCCAACAGGCCGCCACCGAACCCCTGGACAACCCGGAAGGCAATCAGCGAACCGGCCGACCAGGCGAGCGCCGCCAGGGTCGATCCGATGACGAATAGTGCCAGCCCGGTGAGGAACACGGCTCGTCCGCCGAACCGGGCGCTTGCCCAGCCGAGCAGCGGCAGCATGGACGCGGCAGCCAGCAGATAGCCGATCGTCACCCAGACGACCGTGGTGATCGGCGCGTCAAAGGTGCGGGCCAGCGGCCCCAGGGCGACCGCGACCACGGTGCCGTCGAGGACTGCCAGCAGTGCGGCCAGCCCGAGCGCGACCAGCGCCGCCGTCGAGCCGACCCGGACGCCGTTCTCTGGATTTACCGTCATGCCGCCAAACTAAACCACTCAGTAAAGAAGTAGCAAGGTGCGGTATAGTCATCGCATGGCAGTAGTAGCGAAGGCCCTGCGTGGATCGACGAACGTTGAATCGACGCAGCGTGGTTTGACGAAGGGTGAATCGACGAAGCGCGGGACTCGGCCGGACAAGCGGCGGGCGATCCTCGACGCCGCCGCCCCGATCTTCGGCAACGAGGGCTACGAGCGCGCGAGCGTCGACGCGATCGCTTCTGCGGCAGGGGTTTCCAAGCCGACGATCTACAGCTACTTCGGTGGCAAGGAGCAGCTGTTCCGCGAGTCGGTGGCCGACTCCGCCGTTGAGCAGAACGCCGAGGCGTTCGCCGTAATCCAGCGACTGGATCTGTCCCGCAACCGCTGGCGGGCCAGCCTCTTTGAGCTCGGCCTGAAACTCGTCGACTGCCAGCGAAGCGACTGCGCAAGGTTCCTGCAGCGGATGATCGCCGCCGAGAGCGTGCGCGACCCGGAGGTCTATCACGCCGTCCGGACTCGGGCCGCCGAGCCGATCCTGGAGGCGCTCGCCGGCCGCCTGGCCATGCTCGGCAATGCCGGCTACCTGTCAGTTCCCGATCCCGCCTTAGCCGCCCGCCAGTTCCTGGCGCTGATCAACGCCCAGATCCCCGAGTTGACCGAGCAGGGCACCAAAAAGGTCCCGGACGCGGCGATCCGCAGGGCTGTGGACGCCGGCGTCAACACCTTCCTCCGCGCCAGCGCCAACCTCTAGCAACAACCCCCACCACCAGGTCCTCGCAGCGAAACTGGGGTGGCTGGAGTGGCGGAAGTTGTTGCTGTTTTGACCCGCTATGGCGGCCAAAACGGGTGATATTTGAAGCCGACAGAAACTCTCTGTAGCGGATTCGTGTCTCGTTGTCACCTTCTGCGCAGCGCCTTTTGGCGCTAGTCTGCAGCTCGCGAGGGGCAATCCGGTCAAACAATCGGATGTGACCGCTCACTAAGGGTTACGACGTGGGTATTATCTCAGAAATCTCAGATCATAGATTCATGCTTTTGGCGGTATCCCGCTAGGGTTCCGACTAGAACACTCCTCGGTGTCCCATGTTGGGCCATTCGTGGGGTTGACCATCGTTGGTGCGCTCAAGCGGCTCTAGCGCTGCGCCCTTGAGTTGGCTGTCAGAGGTTCGCAGGCAGAGAGGCCCGGCATGAGCAGCGACCTGATCGGACGGCGGCGAGCCAGTGAACAACGTCTCGACCGCGCCAGGTCCCTCGAACTCACGCTGAAAGAGAAGATCGACACCCTGGCCGAGGCCACCGGGATGACCATCGAACAGCTCGATTTTGACGGCTCGTTCCGGGCGGCGCTCACCGCGCTGGCAGCGGTCGCCGCGCGAAGGACGCACTTCGACGTCATCGTCACTCTTCCAGATGCACCGTTCGCTATGCGTATTCAGCACGTGAACGATGCGGTGAGTGCGGAAGTGCTGATTCAGCGCGACGGCCCCTTCGAGCCGCTCACCGCGCCGACGTACACGGAGCCCGTCTACGTGGCGACCACGCTCCCGGAGCCCACGGTGCCGGCGCCCAGCCGTGCGGAGCCGGTGTACACGGCGACCACGCTCCCAGCGCCCGCGTACCAGCCACCCGCATACTCGGAACCGGTGTACCAGCCACCCGCGTACTCGGAACCGGTGTACCAGCCATCCGAGTACCCGGAACCCGTGTTCCAGGCACCCGAGTACGCGACCCCGACCTTCGCCGCAGCCGCCTTTGCGGCGCCTGCCTACGCGGCGTCGTCGGCGTCTTACTCAGAGTCGCCGTACTCGGAAACGTCCTACCCAGACCCAACTCGGCCAACCTCGGCTGAGGAATCCTCGAATTCACCTGAACCACAGTCCGTTTCGACCGACGAACCGGCCGCGATGGTTCAAGTGGCGTCCGATCTTGCGGCGTTGCTCTGGCAAGGCGTGAACGATATGCCATCATGACCGACTTGTGTTACCACCGGTCAACCCTGAACGGCCCCGACGACAGTGCGCCACCACGCACGGGAGTGACTGAATGAAGATCGCACAGAAGCTCGGCCTGCTGGTCGGTGCGCTCCTGGCGGCGGTGCTGGTCACGATCCTGGTGCTGTCCGCCCAGGTCGCGACGACGTCCAAGGAATACAACAACCTCATTGACAATGAGATCCAGCAACGCGCCGACGCCGCCTCGATGCTGGATGTCTTCGGTAAGCAGGTCCTGGACTTTCAGCAGATCCTGCTGCAGGCCAAGAACCGCGCGCAGTTCGACCAGCTGAAAAAGGTGTATGACCAGCAGCTGGTGGCGGTCGACAAACTCACCGACCAGCTGCTGTCCAACGTCGGTCCGGACGACCCGCGGCTGCGCACCAGCCTGGTCCAGTTCAAGACCACTCACGCTGCGGTGAACGCCCAGTACAAAGCGGCACTGGACTTCTTCGTCGGCTCGAATTTCAAGGACATCTCGAACGCCAGCGCGTCGGTGCAGAACGTGGAGAACTTCGCGAACGACCTGGTCGACAACATCGTCAACTACCGGCAGTCGTCCGTGGACAAGTTGATCGCCGATCAGAGCGCCAACGCCTCGCGTCGTCTGAAGATCATTTACGGTGTTAGTGCCCTGCTGCTGCTTCTGGCCACCCTCGCCGTGACCGCCATGGTCCGCGGCATCGTCGGCCCGGTCCGGTCGCTGACCGCCGCGGCCCTGGACGCCGCCAACGAGCGACTGCCCAAGGTGGTCGCCGAGATCGCGACGCTGCCGGCCGACGCACCGACCCCGTCCCTGCCCAGGTTCGAGGTCACGACCAAGGACGAACTGGCCGAGTTGGCCAGTGCACTGAGCACCCTGCAGGACAGCGCGGTAGGGCTGGCGCTGGAACAGCGACGGAACGAGGAGGCCAACGCCGAGACGCTGGTCAACCTGGGCCGACGTAACCAGAGCCTGCTGACCAGAATGCTCTCCTACGTCACCGAGCTGGAGCGCAACGAGCGCGACTCCGAGGCACTGGACAAGCTCTTCCGGCTTGACCACCTCACCACCCGTATCCGCCGGAACGCGGAAAGTCTCCTGGTGCTGGCCGGCGCCAAGCAGACTCGTACCTGGTCGCACCCGATCGCGATCGACGACGTGCTGCAGGCGGCACTGTCCGAGATCGAGGAATACACCCGGGTCACGGTCCACCACATGGACCACGCCAAGGTGCACGGATCGGTCGCGGCTGACCTCACCCACATGATCGCCGAGCTACTGGAGAACGGAACCCGGTTCTCGCCGCGCGAGCAGCAGGTGCTGGTGGTCGGCCGGCTCACCCCGAGCGGGTACCAGTTCGACCTCATCGACGCCGGTCTCGGCATGGAGGCCGACGAGCTCGACGAGGCCAATCAACGGATCTCCCAGGCCGGTCAGCGACGACCGGACACCAAGGTGCTCGGACACCACGTGGTCGGCCGAATCGCGAGTCGCCGTGGCATCTACGTCCAGCTGTTGCCTTCGGACCAAGTTGGCCTGACGGCAATGGTGCTCGTCCCCGTCGCACTGCTCAGCGACGCTGTCATCCCGGCCACCCTCCAGGACATCACCGAGGTGCCAATGATCAGCCCGATCCCCCAGCCCCCGGCGCCCCCCGTCCGAGCACTGTCGCTTGCACCTGCGCCGCAACGAGCCCCCGCTCCTGCCCCTTCCCCCGCGCCCGCCGCCGCCCCCGCTGCGTCGTCCGCCTGGGTGCCGAACTCGATCCCGGTTCCCGCCGCTACCGCTCCGGCGTCGCAGTACCGGATGCCTTCGCGGGTGCCCGAACTGACGCCGGTCGCCGCTGAGCGCCAGGTTCCGGGTCGCCGGGTACGCGGCGCGCAGCTGGGCGACCTCGGCCCGCAGGACCGCGAACACCAGCCGGCCCCGGTCGACCCCAACCTGGTCAGGTCGCAGATGTCCGCGCTGCAGTCCGGCGTCTCTGCCGCTCGCCGGGATCAGCACTCCGCGCCGATCCCACCGCCTCCGCCGGCGGCCGCGCCCGAGCACCTTCCGCCGGTCCCGACCCGCCGAGTCCGGGGTGCACAGCTCGCCGAACTCGGTGCCGAGGTCGGGTCGGATGCCGCCGTGCCGGCTCGCGATCCGGCCACCATCGGCCGGCAGCTTGCTGGACTACAGGCCGCGACCAACCGGGCCTCACGCGAAAACGGCCGGTACCCCGCCAACGACGACACTCACGGGAGCAATTGATGAGCGGAAACGGTTACACAGGGATGGTTTCCCTCAGCCCGGCCGCCCAGAACGTCAGCTGGATGCTTGACCACTTCGTGCACGAGACGGCCGAGGTCGAGCAGGTCATCGGGGTTTCCTCGGACGGCCTGCTGATGGCGATGTCGGTGCGGATGGACCGCGGTGACGCGGACAAGCTGGGCGCCACCGTTTCGGGGATGACCACGCTCGCCCAGAGCGCCAGCCGATTGCTGAACAAGGGCGGGCTGACCCAGGTGATCACCGAGTTCGCGGGTGGCTATCTGATCGCCTCGCTGATCAGCGGCCGCGCCTGCCTCGGCGTCGTCACGTCCCGGCACTGCGACCTGGGCCTGGTGGGTTACGAAACCGCCATGCTGGTCGAGCGGGTCGGCGCCATTCTCACTCCCGAGTTGATCACTGAGCTTAAGGCGAATCTAGCGCTGTGAACGGACACGACGGGCTCGACGACGAGCAGGCGTACGAAGAAGAGAGCTTCGCACGTCCCTTCCTTGGGAAGGCGATTAAGGCCGAGTCCGTCGACGGCCTGAGGAATGACGTCATTGATGACGCTTCGGTCGAACACAAGCGGGCCTATCTGCTCACCGGTGGCCGAACCGGGGGCGGGGCCGCCGGGATCGGCATCGAGACGGTACTCGTTCGCGACCGTGGGGTGCCGCCTCGCGGCGGCTTACCCACCGAAATGTTAATGATCATCGCCGCATGTGAAACACCGGTGGCGGTAGCCGAAGTGGCGGCGCGGATCGGTTTGCCGATCGGCGTCGTCCAGGTTCTTGCCGGAGACCTGGTCTCCGCCGGCGTTCTGCTGCGGTCCGCATCGTCGATGTCCCTGGCGGACGACGTCCACTTCATCGAAAGGTTGATCCACGGTGTCGCTGCCCTCTGAGATCATGTCCGGCGCCGGCTCGCAGACGCGAAGGCCCCCGATCCCGGTGAAGATCTTGATCTCCGGAGGCTTCGGGGTCGGCAAGACCACCACTGTGGGTGCCCTGTCGGAAATCACCCCGCTGACCACCGAGGCTCCGATGACATCGCTGTCAGTCGGGGTCGACGATGCCGGTTCCGGCAGCCGAAAGACCACGACCACAGTGGCAATGGACTTCGGCCGGGTGACGATCGACGAAAGCATCATCCTGTACATGTTCGGCACGCCCGGCCAGGACCGGTTCGGCTTCATGTGGAACGACCTGGCCGACGGCGCCCTCGGCGGAATCGTGCTGGTCGACCCGAGTCGGCTGGACGACTGCTTCGTGGCGCTGGACTACTTCGAGAGCATTCACCTGCCCTACGTGGTGGCGGTCAACCAGTTCGCCGGCCGGCCGACGATGACCCTGGAAGAGGTCCGGCACGCGGTGAACGTCGATTTCGACGTCCCGGTAGTGGCGATCGACGCCCGGAGCCGCGAAGAGGTCAAGACCGTCGTGCTCACGCTGCTGCACCGCATCCTCGCTCGGGCGAAAGCCCGCAGCGGCGGCTGAACCCTGCACCCATGCCCAACGTAAACAGCATCAGGACAACCGGTCCGGCCTCGTCAACGACGCGGGCACCCAACTTGGAGGAAGTCCCGTGCGGAAGACCCTTTCTGGCCTAGTAGCAATTGGCCTGGCTCTGGCCCTGGCCGCCTGCGGCGACGCGCAAGAAACCGGCGTCAAGGCGAACATGGGTGCCACAGTCGGCATCTCGATGCCGACCAAGGTGTCGACGCGCTGGCTCGCCGACGGCAAGAACATGGTCGACCAGTTCACCGCGATGGGCTACAACGTCGAGTTGGTCTACGCCGACAACGACATCAAAGCCCAGGTTGCCCAGGTCCAGAAGATGGTGGACAAGGGCGACAAGCTGCTGGTGATCGCGGCGGTTGACGGTAAGTCGATGACCGACGTGCTGGCCAAGGCGGCCAGGAAGAACATCAAGGTGATCGCCTACGACCGGTTGCTGATGAATACCAACGACGTCGACTATCAGGCGACCTTCGACAACCTCCGGGTCGGCGTGATGCAGGGCCAGTTGCTGGTGGACACGCTGAAGTTGTCGAAGGGCGCGTCCGGACCGTTCAACGTCGAGTTGTTCGCCGGTTCGCCGACCGACGCCAACGCGTTGTCCTTCTACCAGGGGGCGATGCCGGTGCTGCAGCCCTACATCAACTCCGGCAAGATCGTGATCCGCAGCAGCGAGACCTCGTTCAAGCAGGTTGCCACCGACAAGTACGACCCCGTGATCGCCCAGAACCGGATGACCAAGATCATCAACACGTACTACCAGGGTGTCAAGGTGGACGCCGTGCTGTCGCCGTATGACGGCATGACGATCGGCATCATCAAAGCCCTCAAGGCCAAGGGATACGGCCGGGCAGGCAAGCCGCTGCCAATCACCTCGGGGCAGGACGCCGAGCTCCCCTCGATGAAGTCGATCCTGGCCGGCCAGCAGACCGCGACCATCTACAAGGACACCCGCGAGCTCGCCAAGGTAGCCGTGCAGATGGGCAACGCCCTGCTGACCGGTTCGAAGCCGATCGTCAACGACACCACCTCGTACGACAACGGGGTGAAGAAGGTTCCGACCTACCTGCTGTACCCGGTTGCGGTGGACAAGTCGAACTACAAGACCCTGCTGGTGGACGGCGGCTACTACACCAAGGCCGACCTCGCCGGCTAGGTCTCAACAGCTCGGTCTCAACAGCTAGGTCAACCCTCCACCTGCCGTGATCTTGGACAACATGAGTGAGGGACGGGCGCGCGGGAACCACTGGAGCGACTCTCGCGTCCAAGCAAGCATGGGATCCAGAGGCCGCTCTCCGGGAAGGACGCTTGGCGTTGCCGGCGTGCTGATGACCCGCGTGCTGATGACCCGCCTGGAGATGACCCGCGTGGTGATTGCCTGCGTTGTTGTTGCGCCCGTGCTGCTGGTGGCGGCCTGCGCTGACAGCGGCTCAGGCGGGAACGGCGGCGGCAGCGGCCCCACGACCACCAGCCCGACCGCCACGACCAGCCCGGCAGCAACGGGTTCGGCAGGCACGACGGGTCCGGCCACCACCACGGGCCCGACAGGCACCGCGGGTCCGACAGGAACAACCAGCGAGGCGCCCGAGGATCTGCCCAGCCCGTCAGCCGGCCGGGCCAAGGGTGGGCGGACGGTGACCGTCAGCGGAACGCTGGCGCAGGGTGTCGAGGCCAACTGCGTGCTGCTCGGCAACTACTTGCTGCTGGGCGGCCCGCGGCAGGACCTGCGCCCGGGCCGAACCGTGACGGTGACCGGTCGCCTTGTGCAGGGCATCGTGACCACCTGCCAGCAGGGAACCCCGCTGCAGGTTGTTCGGGTGGTACCAGCAAAGTGACGCCGCCAGACCGCCCCACTTCGGGACGGTCTGGCGGCGTCGTTATAGCCTTGCGGTCGAGCTCAGCCGGTGACCGAAGTGATCTGCACGGTTCCCCGTCCGATCACCGCACCCCGGTCGGTCACGACGCTCATCTCACCGAACAGCTGCCGGCCCGCGGCAACCCCGGCAGCGGCGACAACGGATCCGGAGACCGTCATCGTCCCGCCACCGGCCAGGTTCGTCACCGTTGCAGGCACCTGAAGGGTGCCCAGGCCGGTGGAGAAGAACACGTCGCGGTAGTCGTACGCGGTGCTCCCGGACGGTACGGCGAACCCGTCGACTTCGACGGTGTACGTCCCGGCCGCCGGACTGGGCACCGAGACCGCCTCGTCCGAGTCGCCGTCCGCCGCCTGAGCGATCACCACGCCGGCGCTGTTCCTCAAGTACAGGTCCAGGTCGGCGGCCGCATCACTGGGGTTGTTGATGCTGACATCCAGCCGGGAGGCACCGGCCGGGACGACGACCTCATAGGTCTGTAGCTCGCCCTCGGCGATGGTCGGCCGCTGGGACAACGAGCTCCCCAGCGGACCGCCAGCGGCATGCACGGCCACCGGACCGAAGTCGTTGTGCACGCTCCAGGAAACCGGGGTCGGCGACCCAACCGTCGCCGACGGCAAGGTGACGACCTCCGGAGTCACGGTGACACCCTGGAGGCGGGCGGTCAGCTGGTAGGGGTTGTTGAAGCTCGGCGACGTCCGCCGGGCCTCGACCTCCAGCTCCCACACTCCGGGGATCGGGTTCGCGTAGGCCCGCGAGAGCGGGTTGCAGGTCGCGGGGTCGGAGAAGTTCGGATAGCAGACCAGCGTGGAGCTGGGGTCCGCGGGCACCCCGTACGGGGTGATGGCAATCCAGCGCACCTGCGACCCGGTAGCGATCCCGGTCAGGTTGACCTGAAGCGCCTTGGTTCCCTCCGGAACCGTGACGAAGTACGACGTGGTGGCGTTGCGCACCTGCGTCCCGGAGGCGCTGAACGAGTAGTTCGGAGCCTTCAGATCGTTCGAGGCGACGACCACGTTCTGGGTCTCGAAATCGACGACGTCCGTGCGCGGATCGTCGACCTGGATGATCGTGCTGTGCGCACCGATCTTCGGCTTCGCCTTGACCGTGAACGACACCGCCTTGCCGAGCGGCAGCGAGACACCGGACGGCGCGGAGAACGTCCCGTCGTTACCGACCAACCGGAGTCGGTGGTAGATCGAACCGGCGGCACCGCTGGTCCGGGTCAGGGTCACGGTGTAGGACTTGCTCTGCCCAGGCTTCTGCCCACCCGAGGCGGACGGGCAGTTGTTGTAGATCCCGACGCCCTTGCCCGGGGTGGCCAGGAACTGGGCGAGCACGGTGCAGACCGAAGCCGACGAGGTGTAGGTACGAGTCGCCGGCTCCTGGCGCAGCAGCTTCCAGGCCGCGGGCACGTCCAGGAAACCATTGCCCTGGGCGTAGGACGGGATGTCCTTCTGGTAGTCCGCGGACGAGTAGATGCTCCGCCGCAACCCGGCTGGAGTGACTGCCTTGTCCTGCGCGCGGGCCGCCGAGAGCAGCAGTGCAGCAGCGCCGGTCGCCTGCGGAGACGACATCGAGGTGCCCTGCAGCATGGCGTAGCCCGGGGGCAACGCGTATCCGGCCTCCGCCACCGGAGCACCCGGCAGCCAGGAGTCGATCGTCGAGATCGCCGAACCGGGCGCGGTGATGTTGGGCTTGAAGCCGCCGTCCTCACGCGGACCGCGGGAGGAGAACGGGAACATCGCCAGCTTGTCCTTGACCACCGACCCGTAGTTCGCCAGCCACGATTCCTTGCTCACCGCTGCCGCCACGCTGACCACGTCGGAGACCACGCCGGGGTCGCCGACGGTGTTCACGCCGGGCCCGCTGTTACCGGCCGAGATGAACAGCTGGACGCCGTAGTCACCGATCAGGCGGTCGTAGAGCAGCGCCCGAGCGTTGTTGGCGTCGTTCAGTGCGGGCAGGCCGCCGATCGAGATGTTGACGACGTCGACGTGCCGGTTGACCACCAGGTCGACCACGCCGTCGGTGAGCGCCGCAGCTGTGCAGCCGCCGCCCCAGGAACAAGCCCGTGAAGACACCAGCTTGGCGCCCGGAGCCTGGCCGTCGTAATTGGCGTTGCCGAACATGTTGTTACCGGAAGTGATCCCGGCAACGTGCGAGCCGTGCTCGTCCTCGGTGATACCGATGTTGACGAAGTCGGCCACCTGTCCCGGCAGGCCGGCGGGCGTCAGGTCGACGTCCTCGCGGTACTCGACCACAAACGGGACCTGGTCACGTTCCGGGGTCGCCGGCTTGTCGGTACCGAAGTGACCGACGTCGAACTTCTCCTTGTACGGCCGCATCACGGCGTCGTCGGTGAAGTCGTTGTTCTGGTTTACGTCGACTCGGATGTCGTGCGAGGTCGCGTCGTAGAGGATCCCGAAGAAGTCGGTGCTGTCGCCGTCCCGGTTGACGTCGCCGGCCAACTGGTCCGCAGCGGTGATCGCCTCGGAGAACCGGTTGAAGAGGTAGCTACCGGCCGGAGCCGTCCAGGTGCTTCCGGCGGCGGTGAACGAGGGTCCGGTCACGGCCGTGCGCATCGCCCGCCAGGTGGGGTCGCCGTCGGTGAGCGGGTCGGTGCCGGTCACCCAGTCGACGATCTTGCGCTGACCGGTAGATGTGGTCTGCAGCGCCGGGTTGTCCAGGCTGATGCCGGAGTCGACGATCCCGATCGTCACACCCCGTCCGTCCCAGGTCGGGTTCTTCTTCTTGAAGTCGACCGAGCCGGTTTCGTCCGTCGGCATGTACGGGTTGGCCGCCGGCGTGGTCGGGCCGGGCGGCACCGCCGCGGCGGCCGCGGTCTTGCTCTTGGACCCGTTCTCCGGCTGGGGCAGCTGAACGGTCTCGTTGAGGTCGATCGCGGCGAGCGCGGGCAGCTTCGCCACCCGCTCCACGACGCCGGTCGGGACCGTGGCGCGGACGTAACCGATCTTGTCGGAGGACTTGGTGACCGTGCCACCCAGGCTCTCGACCTGCGCTCCCAGGCTGCTGGTCTTGCCCTTGTCCGCCATCAGGATGACCGTGACGGTCTTCTGCTTGGTGGACCGGGCTTCGGAGAGCAGCTGTTGGTCGTGGCCGCTGAGGCCTTCGTTCGTCGCGGCCTTCGCCACGACCGGCGGCTCGGGCGGAGTGTCCGCAGCCGATGCTGGAATGGCGCCAAGGGCGGCGACGCCGATGGTCAGGCTGGACACAAGAACCGCTTCGAGTGTCCGCCGGCCCCGGGGGGAGAGTTCTCTCACCGTGGAACCTCTCTGGAGTTTGCTGGATCTGGAGTGGCTGGATCTGGAGTTTGCTGGGTCGAGTTTGCCCGATCTGGCGTTTGCCGGACCTGTGTTTGCTGGATCGAGGTTTCGTACACCTTGGCCGACGTACGGGTGAATTGTTAGTGCAACAGGCACTTGAACGGAAGACATCTTGTGAAATCACCGACATCTAAGAGGACATCACGCGTACCGGCCTGGCCGCAGCTCGTCAAGGGGCTCGTCAAGAGGCCCGGCAAGAGGCCCGGCAAGAGGCCCGGCAGAGCGCCCGGCCAGGATCGTGCGAACCGCTACCGCAACGAGCCGGTCGACTCCTGCTCGATAACCGGCGTCGGGCGATCGGTGAGCCACCGGTGCAGCCCGTCGACCGTCATCGGTCGGCCGAGGTGGTAACCCTGGAGGAGGTCGCAGCCATGGGCCTGCAGCCACTCCAACTGGGCAGCGGTCTCAACACCCTCAGCCACGACTTCGAGCTTCAATCGGTGGGCCATATCGATGGTGGAGGCGACGATCACCGCGGTCCGCTTGTCCTCCAGCATCCGGCCGGTGAAGACACGGTCGATCTTGAGGTAGGAGACCGGCAGATCGTGCAGGTAGGCCAGGCTGGAGAATCCGGTGCCGTAGTCGTCCACCGCGAGCCGGATCCCGAGGCCGCGCAGCCGGAGCAAGAAATCCGTTGAGCTGGTGCCCTCGACCAGCAGCGATTCGGTGATCTCGATGCGCAGGGCAGCCCCGGTGAGACCGCGCCGGGCGAGCGCGTCGGCGACGAAGTCCACCAGCTGGGTGTCGAGCAGGTCGCTGGCAGACAGATTCACCGACACCGAGATCGACTGCCCTTGCTTGCCCAGCAGCACCGCTTCGTCCAGCGAGAGATTGAGCACCTTGCGGGTCAGGGCAGGCATCAGCCCGGCGCCCTCGGCCAGCGGGAGGAAGGCGTCCGGGGCCACCCGACCGCGAACGGGATGGTTCCAGCGCACCAGCGCCTCGACCCCGACCGGCTCACTGGTGGACGTCGACACGATGGGTTGGAACTCGACCTCCAGGCCACCGTCGGCCAAGGCGTCCCGCAACGCCTCCACCGTGGCGAGCCGATCCCAGGCGTTGCCGTCCCGTTCGTCGTCGTAGACCTCCCAGCCGGTGCGCGAGTTCTTGGCCCGGTACATCGAGAGGTCTGCTTTGGCGAGTGCCCGGCTGGCCCCGGTCTCCGCGTCGATCCCGGTGACCCCGATGCTCGCGTCGATGTGCAGCGAGGTGTCCTGGATGATGAACGGCTCTTCCAGGGTTCGCAGGATGCGTTGCGCGAGCCGCACCGCATCCGTCGTGGCCATCCCGGGGACGAGCATCGCGATCTCGTCACCACCGAGCCGGGCGATGGTTCCGCCGATCGGCACGAGGGTGGCGAATCGCTGGCTGACCGCGCACAGCACCCGGTCTCCGACCTCGTGCCCGAGCGCGTCGTTGATCTCCTTGAACCGATCGAGATCGACCAGGATCACCGCGGCAATGTTCCTGCTGCTGGCCATGTCCGACGATGTGTTCGCGGCGTCCTCGGCCTGCTCGAGCAACTCGTAGAAGGCCCGGCGGTTGGGCAGCCCGGTCAACGCGTCGGTCCGGGCCTGCCGACGGGAGTCCGACAGCCCGACGACCTCCCGGATGGCGAGTGCGATCCGGGCCCAGGCGGCGAGCAGGGCGCCGACTGCGAGCACGATTCCCAACGTCGAGATGTCCGTCCAGGCGCCGACCACCAGCACCGAGATGGCCGTCAACGTGAAGACCCCGGGCACCAGGAAGGAGCGGCTCTCGGCGCGGATCGGCACCCGCAGGGCGGCCGCGTTCGACGCAGCGTTCGACGCAGCGTTCGACGCAGTGTTCGACGCAGTGTTCGACGCGGGATCGGCGGTCGCATCCAAGGTCAGGTCTGGTGAGAAGCTCGCGGCCGTCGCCACCAGGAGCGCAGCAACCAGGTAGGCGGCATCGACCAGGCTGCCCGGATGATAGGTCTCGTTGGCGAGCTGGAGCAGGTACACCGAATCGGCGACCGCGAAGACGAAGAAGCCCGCCCCCAGCAGGATCCAGGGCTTTTCCCGCCAGGCCCCGATCGCGGCCATGGCCCCGACGACGGTCGCGAGCAGCGCCAAGTCCAGAAAGGGATAGGCGAAATTCGTGATGATGGCGGCCGGTTCACCGCTGGCATCGTGGGTGATCCGGGGAAAGACGAAGGACGCCGATAGCGAGATCAGCCCCAGCCCCGAGACCACGCCGTCCAACCACATGCTCGCCACCGAGCCGGCCATCCGGGCCCGGACCATCAGGCCGATGCCGAGGATGGCCAGGGGGTAGAGCAGCATCCATAGCCCGTCGGAGATCGAGGGATACGGAATGTCATCCAGGTGTTGGATGAATGAATAGTAGACAAGGGTTCCGGTGGCGTAGGAAGCCAGACCGATGCCGATGCAGGCCCAGCCGGCCCGGTCCACCCGACTGGTGACGGCGCGCAGACAACAGACCGTCGCGGCCCCCAGTAGGACCAGCACATTGATGCCGACGTCCCAAAATGCGGAGAAACCAGGATTTTCTCGGACTCCGGGGAACAGCGATACCCCGTACGCCGCGACCGCGATAAACACCGCGGCCCGCGTGACCCGTACGGACATCATCAACCCTCCCCGACGGCAACTCCTCGCATGTCGTCATGCTTCGACCAAAACTTAAGGCACGGGCTACTCCATACGTTTAGACACGAGGTGCCTTTTCCCGCGGCGGCCTCTAATGTTCGATCATGAACCGACACCCACAGAGCGAAAAGGTCAAATGTCCCTGAACGTGGAAAGCACAGTCGACACCGGCCTCCGACTCAACCGCAAGACGGGTCAGCTCGAGGCACTACTCGCCCAATCGCCAATGTTCGACGCCGTGATCGAGGAGATCGACGGCCGGCAGATCCGGATCGGCGACCACTGGCTCGCCGATTTCGCATCCTGCAATTACCTGGGTTTCGACCTGGATCCGCAGATCATCGACTCGGTCGACCGCGAGGTGCGACGCTGGGGCACGCATCCCAGCTGGTCACGGATGCTCGGCAACCCGCGGCTGTACATCGACATCGAGGATCGGCTGACCGACCTGCTCGGCGCGCCGGATGTGCTCGTTCTGCCGACCATCACCCATATCCACCTCACTGTGCTGCCGGTGCTGGCGGCCGGCGGCTGGATCTTCGTGGATGGCCAGGCCCACCGGACCGTGTACGACGGCTGCAAGGCCGCGGCCGCCTCCGGGGCGACGCTTCGCCGCTACCCCGCCAACGACCTCGCCGAGCTTGAACGGCTGCTGCGCTTGGCGCCACCATCGGTCCCCAAAGTGATTTGCACCGATGGGGTGAACAGCATGACCGGCAATGTCTGCGATCTGACCGCTCTGGCCGCCCTCGCCCGCGCTCACGACGCCCTGCTGTACGTCGACGATGCGCATGGTTTCGGCGTACTGGGCGAGCGGTCGGCGGACGAGCTGTGTTCCTACGGCGCGCGGGGTAACAGCGTGGTCCGGCATGTCGGCGAGAGCTACGACAACCTCGTCCTGGTCGGCGGTTTCTCCAAGGCGTACTCCTCGCTGCTGGCCTTCCTGGCCCTGCCGACCGCGCTGAAGGATCGCCTCAAGGTCGAGGCCTCCCCCTACCTGTACTCCGGGCCCTCGCCGATCGCGTCCCTGGCCACCACCATCGCCGGGTTCGACGTCAACGAGGAGCGCGGCGACGAGATCCGGGCCGACCTGCATCAGAAGACGGCAATGGTGCTGACGGCCCTGTCGAGGCTGGACATTTACAGCCGCAACACCTCCGGCCTTCCGATCATCGAGATCCCCCTGGCGAATGCGGAAGACTTGCCCGCCGTCGGCCGATTCCTGTTCAAACACGGCATTTACGTGACCCTCGCGTCGTACCCGCTGGTGCCGCTGTCCGACGTCGGGTTCCGAATCCAGCTGACGGCCGCCAACACGATGGCCGAGATCGAGCACCTGATAACGACTCTCGGCCTGCTCGCCGATCAGTTCCCGATGCAGAGCGCGCACTCAGCGCGATGAGTTCAGCGGACGACCCTGTGGTGCACAACCCTGCGGTGCACAACCCTGTCGTGCACAACCCTGTCGTGCACAACGCTGACGTCGACTGGGACGAGTGGCCGGTCCAGCGGTACCTCAAGGAGATTTACGAGGAACTGCATCCGATCGATGCCGCGGTGATCGATCACCACAGCGCCTACTACCGTCGGCTGGCCCCGGACAGCCTCGCCTGCTCGCTGGAGTTCGGCGCCGGGCCGAACCTGTACCCACTGATGCTGGCGGCCGGGTGCAGCCGGCGGATCGATGCCCTCGATCCCAGCGCGGCCAATGTGAGCTACCTGAAGCAGCAACTCGCTGACGGACCGGATGAGCATTGGCGGACGTTCTACGCGCGCTGCCGACAGGGCAATGAGGCCCTGCCGGTGTCGCCGGTGTCGGCGCTCTCCCGGGTGCGGGTGCTGCACGGGGACGGGCTCGCTGTCGTGCCGGGCAGCTATGACCTCGCCTCGATGCACTTCGTCGCCGAGGGTGTCACCGAGTCACGGACCGAGTTCGTCGCTTTCTGCCAGGCCTTCATCCGGGCGGTACGGCCGGGCGGACACCTGGTGGCGGCGTTCATGGAGAGCATGCCCAGCTACCGGCTCGGCGAGGGACCACAGTGGCCCGGCTATCCGGTGGACACCGACGTGATCCACGAGGTCTTCGCGGGGCACACCGAGGATCTGGTCATTGACCGGGTGGACAACGACCCCACCCTGCCCGACTACGGGGATACCGGGATGGTCCTCTTGACGGCCCGCCGATCGACCGCCCACTGATCGACCGCCCACCGATCGACCGGCCACCGATCGACCGCCCACCGTGACGATCGCGACCAGGACCCGCCTACCTAGCCCGGTATTCACCAGTTTTCGATCGACCTGGCGAAGATGTTCGCGATGTCCTCTTCGTTCGGTGTCCGGGGGCAGGTGGCCAGCAGGCGCTGCTGCTTCATCGTCCCGAGAACCAGTTCGGGGATATCGGCCCCGGTGTAACCCACCGCGCCGATGCCGTTCGGGATGCCGATGTCCCGCATCAGGTCGATGAGCGCGCTGGGTAATTGCTCGGACGGGTCGTTCAGCGTCGCCTTGTCCGGGGCCAGCAGGTGGGCCGCGCGCAGGTGCCGCTCGGGGGCGCTGGCGAAGCTGAACCGGAAGGCTTCCGGCGCGGTCAGCGAAACCGCCTGGCCGTGCGGGACCATCGCCTCGTCCTGTGGGTAGCCGGCCGGGTGATAGTTCTTCACCATCCCGGCGATCGGGTAGGCGTTGGCGTGCGGGATGTGCACTCCCGAGTTGCCGAAGCCCATCCCGGCGAAGGTGGCCGCGAGCATCATGTTGCTGCGCGCTTCCAGGTCGGAGCCGTGATGGACGGCCGCCCGGAACGAACTGGCGATCAGGCCCAGCGCCTTCTCGCACCACAGGTCCGACACCGGGTTCGACCCGCAGTAGGTGACCCTCTGCTCCGGCCGCTTCCGGTCGAAGCTCTGATACCAGCGGGCGGTGTAGGACTCGACGGCGTGGCAGACGATGTCCATCCCGGCGGCGGCGCTGACCTCGGGCGACAGCGTCATCGTCAGCAGCGGATCGATCACCGCCAGGGTCGGACGCAAGCGCCAGTGGCTGATGCCGGTCTTCACCTTCATCGAGAGCACGTCGAGCACACACATGGCGGTGCTCTCCGATCCGGTACCGGCCGTCGTGGGAATCGCGATCAAGGGCTTGAGCTGGCCTTTCGGCGCGATCCCCCGACCGATGGGCTGGTTCATGTAGTCCATCAACAGGCCGCCGTCCGTGGTGATCAGATTGACCGCCTTGGCTGTGTCGATCGCCGATCCACCGCCCACCGCGATGAACCCGTCCCACGGCCCCTGCTCACGGGCATATCCGGCGGCCTTGTCCAGGCTGTCGTCGGTCGGCTCGACGTGGACGCCGTCAAAGATCTCCGACTCGATGCCGTGGGCGCTGAGTGACTCGGCAATGCGCTGCGGTATCCCCAGGGCGTTGATCGTCGAATCGGTGATGATCAGCACCCGTCTGGCGCCGAACTGGCTCATCTCGAAACCGACTTCATCAACCGCACCGGGGCCGAACTTCAGCGGCGGCGCACCCCAGGTGAAAATCGTCTCCTCGATCGGCTCAAGAGCAGCCGGTTCAACAGGCGGTTCGACAGCCGGTGCAGCGCTGATGGGTCCCACGTCAGCTCCTTTGATCGGCTCACATTGTCGCGTCGGCCCGAGCCGCGGGCGAGCGGGACGGCGAAAGTACCGATCCCCGAGTCGGGGCAGCGCCCAGGGCCTGGGTCGACCGGGCGGCCGCCCGGGAAGTCTGTTCCCTGCTGGTTTCAGCAGATGGACGTCCGGGAGTCCGGGAGTCAGCGGTCAGCGTCAGGGTTCGGGTGCTCAGGGTTCAGGTCCCTTCGATCTACCCGGTGTCGGCCAGCGGCGGTGGCGGATGGTCGGGGCGGGGTCGATCCGGGCGGGCCTCATTCGTGTGGAGCTGATCGGGGTGAGCTTGACCGGGGCGGGCGTGATCGGGGCGGGCCTGATCGGGGCAGGCTTGATCCGGGCGGGCCTGGTCTGGATGGGGTTGGTCTGGGTGGGGTTGGTCGGGGTGGTCCGGGCAGGCTTGATCCGGGCGAGCCTGGTCCGAGTGCGCCTGGTCCGGGCGGGCCTGATCC
>Ga0307513_10002866_pt1 | contig 23613 bp, 18 predicted proteins | sample 15_EM_MG_FD_202174 | JGI IMG/M metagenome (GOLD analysis project Ga0307513, IMG submission 202174) | Populus trichocarpa ectomycorrhiza microbial communities from riparian zone in the Pacific Northwest, United States - 15_EM | ecosystem: Host-associated > Plants > Roots > Unclassified | place...
GATGTAGATGACGACCAGCGCGCCGGCGATCAGCAGCGGCTGCTGCGCCTGCGAGTCCTGCGCGCTGCGCGCCGTGCCCTGGAAGCTGCCGCGCACGTTGTTCGGCAGGCCGATGCCGGCCTCGGCCTCGTGGACCGCGGCCTGCGCGTCGCTTAGCGTGGCGCCGTCGGCCAGGTTGTACGAGATGGTGGTCGCCAGTTCGCCGTCCTGGTGGTTGATCGAGGTCGCCGTCGAGCTTTCGGCGAAGGTGGCTATCGCCGACAGCGGCACCATCCGCGAGACCGAGGTGCTCAGTACAGAGCCGGTGGAGGCATCGCGCAGCGCCGGGTTGGCCGAGGTCGTGGAGGTCGTCGTGCCGGTGCTGGTCGTGGTACTGGTCGTGGTGCTGGCGGTGCTTGCAGTTGACGCGCTGGTCGCCGCGCTGGTCGTCGTACTGACGACGCCGGTCGCCGCGATCTGCACGTCCTTCAGCGACTCGGGGCTGCGCGCGAACTGCGGCGCCACTTCCATGATCACGTGGTACTGGTTCAGCTCGTCGTAGATCGTCGCCACCTGGCGCTGGCCGAAGGCGTCGTAGAGCGCGTTGTCGACGTCGCGTGCCGAAAGTCCAAGCCGGGCGGCGCTGCCGCGGTCGACCGTGACGAAGGTTTCGACGCCGTTTTCCTGCTGGTCGGTGTCGACGTCGGTCAGCTCGGGCTGGGCCTTCATCGCGTCGGCCAGCTTCGAAGCCCAGACGCGCAGGTCGGCGATGTTGTCGCTCTTCAGCGTGTACTGGTAGGTCGAGTTGCTGGCCCGGCCGCCCATGCGCAGGTCTTGCACCGGGTTCAGGAACAGGCTGACGCCGCTGACCCGTGCGAGCTGCGGCCGCAAGCGGGCGATCACCGCCTGGCCGGCGACGTCGCGTTGCGAGGCCGGCTTCAGGTTGACGAACATGAAGCCACCGCCGGCGCGCCCGCCGCCGGTGAAGCCAACCACGGTGTCGACCGCCGGGTCGCGCCGGATGATGTCGACCAGCTGCTGCAGCTTGCCCTGCATCGCCTGGAACGAGATGCTCTGGTCGGCGCGCAGGCCGCCGTTGATCTGGCCGGTGTCCTGCTGCGGGAAGAAGCCCTTCGGCGCCTTCACGAACAAGTACACATTCAGGGCCACCACCGCCAGCAGGATCAGCATCACCAGCGCCTTGCTGTGCAGCGCCCAGTCCAGGCTGTGTTCGTAGCTGCGGTGGATGGTGTCGTAGCCGCGCTCGAACGTGCGCGCCACGCGGCCGGGCGGGCGCTCGTCATGGGCCGGCTTCAGCAGCCAGGCGCACATCATCGGCGTCGTCGTCAGCGAGATCAGCAGCGAGATCAGCACCGCCGCCGACAAGGTGACCGCGAACTCGCGGAACAGCCGGCCGACCTGGCCGCCCATGAACAGCAGCGGGATGAACACCGCCACCAGCGACAGGCTGATCGACAGCACCGTGAAGCCGACTTCGCGCGCGCCCAGCAATGCGGCCTCGAAGCGGTCCATGCCGGCTTCGATGTGGCGGCTGGTGTTCTCGAGCACGACGATCGCATCGTCGACGACGAAGCCGGTCGCGACCGTCAGCGCCATCAGGCTCAGGTTGTTCAGGCTGAAGCCCATGAAGTACATGACGCCGAAGGTGCCGAGCAGCGAGACGACTGTCGCCGCGGCCGGGATGACGGTGGCGCGTGCATTGCGCAGGAAGGCGCTGACGACCAGCACCACCAGCACGACCGAGATGACCAAGGTGCCTTCGATCTCGCGCAGCGAAGCGCGGATCGAATTGGTGCTGTCGGAGGCGACCTGCAGTTTCACGTCGGCCGGCAGTTGCGCCTGCAACTCGGGGATCAGCGCGCGCACGCCATCGACCGTCTCGATGACGTTGGCGCCGGGCTGGCGCGTCACCAGCACGATGACCGCCGGCTGGCCGTTGAAGAGGCCCAAGGTGCGCGTGTCTTCGACGCCGTCGACGACATCGGCGACGTCGGCCAGGTGGATCGCCGCGCCGTTGCGCCAGGCGACCACCAGGCCGCGGTAGTCGGCCGCACTGCGCCCGCCGTGGGCCTGGCTGCTTTCGCTGTAGATCTGCCAGCGGTTGCCGTTGCCTTCGATCGCGCCGCGCGGGCGGTTCGCGTTGCTGGCCTGCAGCGCGGCGCGAACGTCTTCCATCGCGACGCCGTAGCGGTTCAGCGCCAGCGGATTCAGCTCGACGCGCACGGCGGGCAACGAGCCGCCGCCGATCTCGACATCGCCGACGCCGTCGACCTGCGCCAGCTTCTGCTGCACGAGGTTCGACACCGCCTCGTAGATCTGCCCCGGCGAGCTGGTCGGCGAGGTCAGCGCGAGGATGATGACCGGCGCCGCCGACGGGTTGGCCTTGCGGTAGGTCGGGTTGCTGCGCAGGGTGGCCGGCAGGTCGACGCGCGATGCGTTGATCGCCGCCTGCACCTCGCGCGCGGCGGCGTCGATGTTGCGGTTGAGGTCGAACTGCAGGCTCACGCGCGCCTGGCCCGAGCTGCTCTGCGAAGTCATCTCGTTGACGCCGGCGATGATGCCCAGGCGGCGTTCGAGCGGCGTCGCGACGCTGGTCGCCATCGTCTCGGGGCTGGCGCCGGGCAGCCGCGCGGTGACCGAGATCGCCGGGAAGTCGACCTGCGGCAGCGGTGAGACCGGCAGCGCGAAGAAGCCCGCGATGCCGGCCAACGCGACGCCGATGGTCAGCAGCACGGTCGCGACCGGGCGCCGGACGAAGGGTTCGGACAGGTTCATGACGGCGCCTTTTCAGGCGCCGCCGGCGCCGGCGGGTGGCGCTCCTTCCAGCGCTGGCCGAGGCGGTCGAAGGCGAGGTAGATCACCGGTGTCGTGAACATCGTCAGCAACTGGCTGACGATCAGCCCGCCGAAGATCGCCAGGCCCAGCGGCCGCCGCAATTCGGCCCCTTCGCCCCAGCCGAACATCAGCGGCAAGGCGGCGCCGAGCGCGGCCAGGGTCGTCATCAGGATCGGCCGGAAGCGCAGCAGCGCGGCCTGGTGGATGGCCTCGCGCGCCGGTTTGCCTTCGTTCCGCTCGGCGTCGATCGCGAAGTCGATCATCATGATCGCGTTCTTCTTCACGATGCCGATCAGAAGGATGATGCCGATGATGCCGATCACGCCGAGGTCGTTGCCCGACAGCATCAGCGCGAGCAGCGCGCCGACCCCCGCCGACGGCAGGGTCGACAGCACCGTCAGCGGGTGGATGTAGCTCTCGTAGAGCACGCCGAGCACGATGTAGACGCAGATCACCGCGGCCAGGATCAGCCACAGCTGGTTGCTCAAAGAGGCCTGGTACGCGCCGGCCGCACCGAGGAATTCGAGCGTCACGCTGGCCGGCAGGCCGATGTCTTTCGCCGCCTGCTGGATCGCGTCGACCGCTTTGCCGAGCGAAACGCCGGCCGCGGTGTCGAAGCCCAGGGTCGTCGCCGGGTACTGCGCGACGTGGGTGATCTGCAGCGGCGCCTGCCGTTCGCTGATGGTCGCTATCGCCGACAGCGGTGTCGGCGTGCCGCTGCCGGTTTTCAGGTGCAGCAGGCCCAGCGACTCGGGCGTGCTCAGCAGCCCGGGCCGCGCTTCGAGGATCACCCGGTACTGGTTGGTCTCGGTGAAGATCGTCGAGACGATGCGCTGGCCGAAGGCGCTGTACAGCGCATCGTCGATCGACGACGCGGTGATCGACAAGCGCGCCGCGCTGTCGCGGTCGATGTTGATGAAGGCCGCCGCGCTGGTGGCGCCGGCGTCGGACACCGCGTTGCGAACCTCCTTCACCTGCTGCAGCCGCTCGACCAGCTTGCCGGCCCACGAGACGACGGTCGCCGTGTCGGCGCCTTCGAGCGACACGCGGTACTGGGTCGGCCCGGTTTCGGCGTCGATCGTCAGGTCCTGCGTCGGCTGCAGGTACAGCGTGACGCCGGCCACCTGCGACACGCGCTCGCGCAAACGGTCCATCGTCTGCTGCTGGGTCCCGCTGCGTTGGGACTTCAGGTTGATCAGCATGCTGCCGGTGTGCAGCATCGTGTTGTTGGCGGCGTCGACGCCGACCACCGAGCTGAGCGAGGCGACATCGGGGTCGTCGACGATCGCCTGCGCCGCCGCCTGCTGCAGCTCGGCCATGCGCGCGTACGAGACCGACTGCGCAGTCTCGATCCGCGCCTGGAGCTGGCCGGTGTCCTGGGTCGGGAAGAGGCCTTTCGGAATCGCGACGTACAGCACGACCGTCAGCGCCAAGGTGCCGAGCGCGACCAGCAGGGTGGCGGTCTGGCGCGCGAGCACCCATTGCAGCGCCTGGTCGTAGCGCTCGATGACGCGCTCGGTCGTGCGCTGCAGCCGCGCGCCCAAGCCCCGCTGTTCGGTCTCTTCAGCGTTCTTCAGCCAGCGCGCCGACATCATCGGCACGAGGGTCAGCGAGACCACCGCCGAGATCAGGATCGTGATCGCCAAGGTGACCGCGAACTCGCGGAACAGGCGGCCGACCACGTCGCCCATGAAGAGCAGCGGGATCAGCACCGCGATCAGCGACACGGTCAGCGAGATGATCGTGAAGCCGATCTGCGTCGCGCCTTTCAGCGCCGCGGCCATCGGCTTTTCGCCTTCTTCGATGTAGCGCGAGATGTTCTCGATCATCACGATGGCGTCGTCGACGACGAAGCCGGTGGCGATCGTCAAGGCCATCAGGCTGAGGTTGTTCAGGCTGTAGCCCAGCAGATACATCGCACCGAAGCTGCCGACCAGCGAGATCGGCACCGCCAGGCTCGCGATGATGGTCGCGCGAACGCTGTGCAGGAAGACCAGGATCACCAGCACCACCAGCACGACCGCCAGCAGCAGCTCGATCTCGACATGCTTCACCGATGCGCGGATGCCGGTCGTGCGGTCGCTCAGCACGGTGACCTTCAGCGATGCCGGCAAGCCGGCTTGCAGCTCGGGCAGGCGGGCCTTGATCGCGTCGACGGTGGCGATGACGTTGGCGCCCGGCTGGCGCTGCACGTTGAGGATGATCGCGGGTTCGAGGTTGGCCCACGCGCCGAGCCTGGTGTTCTCGGCGCTGTCGACGACCCGCGCGACGTCGGACATGCGCACCGGCGCGCCGTTGCGGTAGGCGACGATCAGGCCCTGGTAGTCGGCGACGGTCAGCAGCTGGTCGTTGGCGTTGATCGTGTACGCGCGTGTCGCGCCGTCGAAGCTGCCTTTGGCGCTGTTCGCATTCGCCGCGCTGATGGCGGTGCGCAAGGCGTCCAGCCCGACGCCGTACGAGGCCAGCGCCTGCGTGTCGGCCTGGATGCGCACGGCGGGCCGCTGGCCGCCGCCGAGCGTGACCAGGCCGACGCCGGTGACCTGGCTGATCTTCTGCACCAGCCGCGTGTTGACGAGGTTCTGCACCTCGGTCAGCGGCAGCGTGTCGGAGGTGATGGCGAGCGTCAACACCGGCGCGTCGGCCGGGTTGACCTTGGCGTAGACCGGCGGCGCCGGCAGGTCGGCCGGCAGCAGCGAGCCGCCGGCGTTGATGGCCGCCTGCACTTCCTGCTCGGCGACGTCGAGCGTTGCGCCCAGGCTGAACTGCAGCGTGACGATGGAGACGCCGGCGGCGCTGTTCGAGCTCATGCGCTGCAGGCCCGACATCTGGCCGAACTGGCGCTCCAGCGGCGCGGTGACGGTCTGGCTCATCACCTCAGGGCTCGCGCCCGGGTACAGCGTCTGCACCTGGATCGTCGGGTAGTCGACCTGCGGCAGCGCCGACAAGGGCAGGAAACGAAAGCCCACCAGGCCGGCGAGCACGATCGCCACCATCAGCAGCGAGGTGGCGACCGGGCGCTGGATGAAGGGGCGCGACGGGCTCATCCCGGTGTGCTCGCAGCGGCGGCGTCGGATGCGCGGCGGCGGTGCGCGCCCGACGCGCCCGATGCCGGCGGGAAGGCCGAGTCGGCGCCGCTGGCTCCACTGGCGCCGCTTGCGCCACTCGCCCCGCTCGCGCGGTTGCCGCGCCGGCCGGTCCCGGCGCCGGATGCCGGCGCGTCGCCGGCCAAGGTGACCCGCGCGCCTTCCTTCAGCCGGTCGCCGCCTTCGGTGATGATCCGCTCGCCCGGCTGCAGCCCGCTGCGGATCTGCACCTTGTCGGCGGTGGCTTGGCCGCGCGTGACCTTGCGGATCGAGACCGTGCGCTCGGCCGGGTTCAGCACGTAGACGAAGTCGCCATCGCTGCCGTGGCGCAGCCCGGCCACCGGCACGACGGTCACCCCTTGCAGCGTTCGCACGAGCAACTGGACGTTGACGAACTGGCTCGGGAACAGGCTCGCCGGCTGGTTGGCGAAACGCGCCTTCGCGCGCACGGTGCCGGTCTGCGTGTCGACCACGTTGTCCAGCGCCAGGAAGCGGCCGCTGGCGAGCCGGGTGGTGCGCGTGCGGTCGAGCGCGGTGGCGTTCAGCGCCTCGCCGTCGGCAATCCGCGCCTGCAACTCGGGCAGCCGGTCTTGCGGCACCGAGAATTCGACGTCGATCGGCGCCAGTTGCGTGATCACCGCCAGCCCGCCGGTGTCGCTGCTGCTGACGACGTTGCCGATGTCGACCACACGCAAGCCCAGGCGCCCGCTGATCGGCGCGACGACGCGGCAGTAGCCGAGGTTCAGCCGCGCGCTGCCTTCGTTGGCGCGGTCGGAAGTCACCGTGCCTTCGAGCTGCTTGACCAGTGCTGCCTGGGTGTCGACGTCCTGCCGCGCGATCGAGTCCTGCTGCAGCAGCGTCTGGTAGCGCTGCAAGGTGAGGCGCGCGTTTTCGAGCTGGGCCTCGTCGCGCTGGCGCTGGCCGACCATCTGCATCAAGGCCATCTCGAAGGGCCGCGGGTCGATCTCGGCCAGCAGTTGCCCGGCCTTGACCATCTGCCCTTCGTGAAACGGCAGTGTCTTCAGCACGCCGCTGACCTGCGGCCGCACGGTCACGGTGGCGGCCGGCGTCACCGTGCCGAGCGCTTCGAGCACGATGGGGATGTCGGCGCGCTCGGCGGTGGCCACACCCACCGTCGTGGCCGGCGCGCGGCGGCCGCCGGTCCCACCGCCGGGGCCGCCAGGCCCACCCGGGCCGCCCGGGCCGGGGTCGCCGGCCGTGGCGCTGCTGCCGCTGGTGCTGCGGTGGGTCAGATGCCAGGCCAGCCAGCCGATGCCGACCATCACCAGAATCGCCAGCACGCTGCCGACCCACCGGGCGCGCCGGCTCGGCTGCTGCCGCGGCGGCGGCAACGGCACGGCAGGGGGTGAAGGAGGCAGCGGGTCCATCGTTTCTCCTTGTTATCCGACGGGCAGGCGCCGCCATCGGCCTGCGCAACCGCGTTCGACCCGCAGGGCAAACGGCAAGCCTGATCGGCGCACAAGCCCGTGAATTCCAACCCGCGATGTTTGCTGCGATGTTTCGCTATCGTGCGCTGCCTTTGTTCGCATCGTTCCCTTCGTTCGACAGGTTCGAATCGCCAGATGCCCAGACGACGACGCATCAAACCCGCTTGGCCGAAGACGATTGCCGGTGCACTCAAAGTGTTCGGCACGATCGGCCGTGCCCAGACCAAGGCCGCGGCGACCTCGTTCGGCAAGGCGCTGGGTGCGCCCGCCGCTGCCAAGGCGCCGCCGCGCGGGCCGGGCGAATGGATCACCGGTTTCGCCACCGGCTCCGCCGGGCTGCGCCGCTTCCACTTGTTCAAGCCGCCGGGCATCCGGGCTCGCCAACGCCTGCCGCTGGTCGTGATGCTGCACGGCTGCGGGCAGGACGCGAACGGCTTCGCGCTCAGCACGCGGATGAACCGCATCGCGGTCAAGGAACGCTTCCTGCTGCTGTACGTGGAGCAGGATCGCCGGGCCAACCTGCAAGGCTGCTGGAACTGGTTCGCCACCGACAGCCGCGCGGCCTACCGCGAAGCCGCCACCGTGCTGGCCGCGATCGACCAGGTCTGCCAGCTTCACCCGGCGGATGCCGGAAGAGTCGCCGTGGCCGGCTTCTCGGCCGGGGCCAGCATGGCGGCGCTGCTGGCCACGCGATACCCGGCGCGCTTTCGGGCGGTGGCGGTGCATTCGGGCGTGCCGCCCGGCGTGGCGCATTCGTCGGCGTCGGCATTGCGGGCGATGCGTGGCCAGGCGAGGCTGTCGATGCCCGAGGTCGCCACCGCTGCCTGGCCGCCGCTGCTGGTCGTTCATGGCAGCGCCGACCACGTTGTCGCGCCGAACAACGCGGCCGCGGCGGTCCAGCTGTGGGCCGGCATGGCCGGCGCGCGGCCGACAGCCAGCCGGGTGGTCCGGCGCGGCCAGCGGCGCCCGATGACGGTGACCGACTTCAAACACGGCGGCCGCACGCTCGCCACGCTGTGCCTGGTCGACGGCCTCGGCCACGCCTGGAGCGGCGGCGCCGCAGGCCAGGCCTTCAGCGACGCCAGAGGCCCGGATGCGGCGCGGATGATCTGGTCGTTCGTGGCGCGGCAGTTTGCCGCCTCCGACTAAGAGACTGAGGCGCGTCTCAAACCGGCTTCGCCGGCTCCGGGGTCGGCAGGGCCGGCATGCCCTCTTCGTCGATCGAGTGGGTTTCCTTGATCGGGCCGGTGGTCTTCGCGCGTGCCGCCAGCCGCGCATAGAACGAAGCGACGTCGCGCAGGTCCTGCTCGTCGAGGTCCTCGATGCCGATCATGCGGTTGCTGGCGATGCGGTCCGCCGCCAGCAGCTCGTTGAGTTTCAAATGGATCGCCACGCTGTCCTTGTTCTGCCCTTGCTGGATCAGAAAGACCATCAGGAAGGTGACGATCGTTGTGCCGGTGTTGATCACCAACTGCCAGTTTTCGGAGAAGTGGAAGACCGGGCCGACAACGGCCCAGACCAGCACCGTAACCAGCGCGCCGAGGAATGCGACCGGCGAGCCGGCCCAGCGCGTGACGCTGCTGGCGAAGCGGTCGAACGTGGTCAGCCACGACGAATGCACCGCATACGACACGCTGCTCGTGGTGGGCATCGAGCCCGGTGCGGCGAACGGGCCGCCGTCGCTGGGCGGGGGTTCGAGCGGGCGCTTTGCCGGTGCACTCATCGCTTGCTGTCCAGTGGCGAGACGGCGCAGACCTTAGAAGTGGGGCCAGATGCCAACCAGCGGCCGGTGGCTCGACAGCAGGTAGGAGATAGCCTACAAACGCAAACCCCGCGCTCGGGCACGGGGTTTGCCTTGCGCTGCGATGGCCAGGCTATTTCTTCGGCGGATCCATGCTGTCCATCGACGACGGGCCGGTGCCGTCGGGTTCGACCCGCACCACCTTGTCGGTCAGCGCATCGTCCTTGAAGTTGCGCGGCCGGCCGCGGTTGGCCTTGCGTTCGGAGTCGAGCAGCGCGTTGCGCTGGGTCGAGGCATTGGGCTTCGATGGGGACTTGGCCTTGGACTTGTCGGTGCCGGATGTCATGACTGTCTCCTGTCGTGTGTTTGCGATAGCGCACGGCTGTAGACCCCGCGCTCTTGCAGCAAGTTCCACCTGATCAGCGCCGATGCCGCCGTCGACCAACACCTTCGACATCGATTGCCGGCTGGCTTACACGCTGCCGCAGACGACCGACTTTCTGTTCCAGATCCACGTGCTGCACGGCATGGACCAGACGGTGCTGTCGGAATCGCTGCGCATCACGCCGGGTTCGAAGCACCACCTCTACGCTGACCCGTATGTCGCCCATCGTTTCCTGCGCGTGCAGGCCCGGGCCGGCGCCTTCAACGTTCGCTACAAGGCGCGGGTCCAGGTGCAGCGGCCGCGCCGCAACCGACGTGCCGCCGAATGGCCGGTTGCCGACCTGCCCGACGACGTACTGCACAACCTGATGCCGACGCGCTATTGCGAATCCGACCTGCTGGCGCCGGCGACGCTGAAGCTCTTCGGCGGCCTTCGGCCAGGCTGTTCGCGCGTGCAGGCCATCAGCGACTGGATCCATCGCAACGTCGACTACCGGATCGGCTCCAGCGACAGCACCACCACCGCCTGCGACGTGTTCATGCGCCGCGTTGGCGTCTGCCGCGACTTCGCGCATCTGGGCGTCACGTTCTGCCGCGCGCTCAACATCCCGGCCCGGCTGGCGGTGGGCTACGCGATGTTCGACACCCCGCCGCCCGACTTCCACGCGATGTTCGAGGCCTTCATCGGCGGCCGCTGGGAGCTGTTCGACCCGACCCGGATGTCGGCGCCGGGCGACCTGGTGCGCATCGCGGTCGGCCGCGACGCGAAGGACGTGGCCTTCTCGACGATCTTCGGCGCCGCGGCCACGCGTGCCATTCTGCCGATGGTCAGGCGCGCCGAAGCTTGAGAGGCGAGCCGGCCCGAGGCCTACTGCGGCTTCAGCGGCTTCTTCGGCCGCTGCCCGGTGTCGATCCACTCGCCGTAGAAATCGAGCTTGCGGTCGAGCAGCAGCAAGGCCTGGTTCCAGTCGGCGATCGTCGCTTCGACCCGTGCGCGATGGGCGGTGAGCAATTCGCGGCGCTGTTTCAGCGTCGCCCGGCCGTCTTTCACCAGCGCGGTGTAGCGGCGCATCTCGGCGATCGACATGCCAGTGCGGCGCAGCCGGTCCATCAGTTCGAGCCAGCTCACGTGCTGCTCGGTGTAGACGCGGCGGCCGGCCGCGTCACGCACGACGCCCGGCACCAGGCCCTGCGTTTCGTACCAGCGGATCGCGTGCACGCTGCGCCCGCTGCGGCGCGACAGCTCGCCGATGCGCAAGGCCGGGGTCACCGCTGGTACCAGACCGAGAACACGTGCTGCGAGTCGTAGTACTCGCGCACCTCGTGGATCTTGCCGTCGCGGATGCGCATCAGCGTGTGGTACTCGTTGGCGTAGACGCGGCCGTTCTTCAGCCGGCCGTGCGATTCGACTTCGAGCGCCACGCTGTCGCCCTCGGCGATCAGGCTCTTCACGCGCATCCGCAGGCCGTCCTCGAGCTGGCTCGCCATGCGGCGGAAGACGCGCGCGATCTGCTCTTTCGTCAAGCGCCCGACGCCGGGGATCTGCTCGGGCTTGCCGGCCAGCCACCAGGTCGCGTCGTCGCTCATCGTGGCCAGCGCGCCGTCGATGTCGTTGGCGTCGAAGCGGGTGAAGAAGCTGCAGGCGAGTTGCTTGTTGATGTCGGTCTGTGTTTGCATGGCGAGACTCCGTCGGGCGATGGGAAGCTGGGGCCTCCCTATTGCAACGCCTAGAGTGCACTCGATGTCAAGCGGCTGCCTTTCAGGCGCCCGGCCCGCGTCGATCGGATCTTCTCGAAATGAATGATAGATCTGGGGCTTGTGCACCTGTGCCACCTATGAACAGGCCCCGAAAAATCTTCTCATGAATCGTTTCATAATGATGCCATGCGCCCTCCCAACCAGGCTGCCAGAAACCAGTTGACCACGGTTCTTGGCCGGCGCGCGGGCGTGAGTGCCGCGGACCTGGCCGGGCCGCTGGGTGTCAGCATCCCGACGCTGCACCGGCTGTTGCATGAGCAAGCGGGCCGCGTGCTCGCTGCCGGCGCAGCGCGGCGCAGGCGTTATGCGCTGCGCCGCCCGCTGCGCGGCGAGCTGGCGGAGTTGCCGCTGTACGAGGTCGACCGGGACGGCCGGGCCGAGCGGGTTGCCCAACTCGCGCTGGTCCACCCCGAAGGCACCTGGATGGATCTCGCCGACACCGGTTGGCCGCTGGTCGACGAGGCCCGCGACGGCTGGTGGGGCGGCCTGCCGTACCCGCTGTATGACATGCGTCCGCAGGGCTACATGGGCCGGCAGTTCGCGCGCGCCGAACACCGTGAACTGGCTGTCTCCGCGAACCCCGAGGAATGGTCCGACGACGATATCGTGCATGTGCTGAATCGAAGCGGTGTCGACATGAGCGGCAACCTGATTCTCGGCAACCCGGCGTTCGAACACTGGCAGGCCGGCAAGTTGCTGCCGCCCGAGCCGTTGAAGCCGCGCGCGCTCGGGCGAACCTATGCGAGCCTGGCCGAACACGCGATCGCCGCGGGTGTTGCCGCCTCCAGCGCGGCGGGTGACTTCCCGAAGTTTTCGGCGCTGCGCGATCGAGCCGGCAGCGCCACACCGCACGTGCTGGTGAAGTTCTCGGGCGCCGATGGCTCGCCCGCGGTCAGGCGCTGGGCTGACCTGCTGGTCTGCGAGCATCTCGCTGCCGAATGCGCTGGGACCTTGCCCGGCATCGAAAGCGCGCGCACCCGCATCGTCGGCCATGCCGGGCGCACTTTCCTGGAGGTCGAGCGCTTCGACCGCCATGGCCTGTTCGGCCGCAGCCGACTGGCCAGCCTGGCGACGCTCGAGGCCGCGCTGCTGGGCGATGGCTCGACCGACTGGACCCGCTTGGCAGAGCGCTTCGCAGCGATCGGCCTGGTCGCGCCCGGGGACGTCGAGCGCGTCCACCACCTGTGGTGGTACGGCCGCCTGATCGCCAACACCGACATGCACACTGGCAACCTCAGCTTCAGGCCGCAAGGCCTGCTGGCGCTGGCGCCGGCCTATGACATGCTGCCGATGCTTTACGCGCCGCTGCCGGGCGGCGAATTGCCGACGCGGACCTTCCAGCCGCCACTGCCGCTGCCGCCGCAACGTTCGACGTGGACCACGGCCTGCGCGGCGGCGACCGCGTTCTGGACGCGTGCGTCGCAGGACGCGCGCATCAGCGAAGGGTTCCGGCAGGCTTGCGCCGTCAACGCCCAGCGGCTGCAGCAGATCGCCGAACGCGTGTGACGTATGCGGCGCGCCTGCGGCGCGGGGCGCGGACGACAATGGCTCGATGTCGGATGAGAACCAGATCATTGTCCCGCCTTCGTTCATCGCGCTGTTCATGGTGCCGGGGCGCATCAAGCCGAATGCGCCGCGCGAGGAGATTGCCGCGCGCTACGAGTTCTGCGAGGACTTGGCGACGATGCTCGTCGACCACGCGTCGACCCAACTGTGGGAGCTCGGCGTCACCGAAGCCGACGTGCTGGAACGTGTCCACCGCGGGCTGCTGGCCACTGACGCCGGGGTCACGCCAGGCGAAGCCGAGTGGGTGATTCGGCGGCTCGCCGAGTTGCTGGATTGGGAGTCGCCGCAGTTCAGGAATTCCTAATTCCTGCCGCGCACGTCGCGCACATCGCGCACATCCCGCAGGTGCCGGTACACCGTCGTCCGTGATATCCCCAGGTTGCGCGAGGTCTGGCTGACGCTGTGCCCGGTGCGCTCGAATTCGCGCCGGACCATCTCGCCGGCGCCTTGCTGCAAGGCCGATGCGCTGCCGGGGCTGGCGGCGGGCAGCAGGCGATCGATGTCGCTGCGGGCCAGGCGGTGGTCGCCGCGGGCCAGCAGCGCGCGCGTCAGCACCGAGCGCAGCTCGCGGAAGTTGCCCGGCCAGGTGTGCCGGGCGAGGCGCTCGATCGCGTCGTCGGCGATCGTCGCGCCGGCGTCCAGCGCGGCCAGCACGCTGCGCGCCGCGCTCGCGAAGTCGCGCCGCCGGCGCAGCGGCGGCAGCTCGACGCGCACCGTGTTCAGCCGGTACAGCAGGTCGGCGCGGAAGCGCTGCGCGGCCACCGCGTCGGCCGGCTCGGCGTTGGTCGCGGCGAGCAACTGCACGTCGACGTGGCGCGCGCTCGTGCCGCCGACCGGCCGCACGAGCTGGTCGTCGAGGAAGCGCAGCAGGGCCGCCTGCAGATGCAGCGGCATTTCGCCGACTTCGTCGAGCAGCAGCGTGCCGCCGTCGGCGCTGGCGATCAGCCCGGGGCTGCCGTCGCGCCGGGCGCCGGTGAAGGCGCCGCCGGCATAGCCGAACAGTTCGGCTTCGAACAGGCCTTCGGGCAAGGCCCCGCAGTTGACGGCGACGAAGGCCCCCGTGCGGCCGCTGGCGCGGTGGGCATGGCGGGCCAGCAGTTCCTTGCCGCTGCCGGTTTCGCCCTGGATCAGGATCGGCACCTTCATGCGGACCGCTGCCTCGACCAGGCGGTAGGCCTCGGCCACGGCCGGGTCGTTTGCTGGCGCTTCGGGCGTCGGCGCCGCCAGCGCGGCCGGCGCCGTTTCGCGGCGTGGCGACGCCGGCGGCGCGCGGCGCAGCGCAGGCCGGCTGACGCAAGCCGCCAGCAGCGTGCTGCCGAGCCGGTCGCGCAGGCGCAATTCGCCGCCGCGCTGAAGGCGTGCGAGCAGGTGCTCGAAGGGTTCGCCGAAGAGTCCGTCGAACGACGCCCCCGGCGCCGCGTCCAGCCCCTGCAGCAAGCTGCGGCCGCGCGCGTTCAGCGCCAGCAGCCGGCCCTGTTCGTCGAAGGCCAGCAGGCCGGCGCTCAGCGTGCCCAGGAACTCGGGCCGCGGGTGGATCGCGAGCACGAAACGCGAGCGCATCTCGTGGACGAACAGGCCGTTCTCGATGTGGGTCGCAGCCATCTGCACCAGCGCCTGCGTGTGGCGCTGGCGCGATTCGAAATACGACGCCGCATCGAGCAGGCCGACGATCTCGCCCTGCGCATCGCGAACCGGTGCCGCGGTGCACGAGATGTCGCCGAGCGGGATGAAGTAGTGCTCCAGCCCGGTGACCGCCACCGATCGCCCGCTGGCCAGCGCGGTGCCCACGCCATTTGTGCCGCACAGCGCCTCGCTCCAGCAACTGCCGACGAGGATGCCGGCACCCGAACCGCTCATCGCGAAACGGTTGTCGGCGTAGAGGTCGAGGATCACGCCGTCGCTGTCGGCGAAAGCGAGCAGGAAGTTCGAGCCGGCGATCTGCTGCGACAGCGTTTCGAGTTCGGCCTGCGCCAGCCGGCGTGCGACTTCGGAACGCCCGCGCCGCCGGGCGAGGTCGGCCGCTTCGACGACCACGATCGCCGCCGGCTCGGCGCAGTCGAGCCCGCGCTGCATGCAGCGCACCCAGCTGTCGAGGATGTCGGCCGACGGCAGGCCGTCGGGCGGCATCACGCTGCCGCGTGCCAGCACCGCGCGGGCATGTGCGATCTGGCGCTCATGGCTGGGAGTCATCGGGTCTCCTCGGGCCGATCACTGCCGGCTTGAAGCGGGCCACGGTAGCAGCGGCGAAAGCCCCGCGCAACTGAACAGTTTCTGGACAGCGGGCATGGCCCGCGTTGCACATCTGGACGCACATGGCGAAACGCGGCCTGAGGCAGAACCAGGGTAATCGCGGATTGGTACGCGCATTGCAAACAGTCCCGCCGGCGCTCGACGCCGCTCGTTCGCAAAAACACCTCGAACCGTCCAGGAGACTCCGCATGAAGACATCCCGCTCGCTCGTACTCGGCCCGCTCAGCGCAGCCATCGCTTTGCTGGTGGTGGGCTTGGCGCAGGCGCAGGCGCCGAACATCGAGAACCTGAAGCAGATGAAGATCTCGGGGGTCGACCCGAGCATGCCGCCGGTGCCGCAGGAGGGCCGCAACGCCGCGGCCTTGCGCGAGAACCTGAAGCGCATCAAGCTGCCGCCGGGCTTCAGGATCGACCTCTACGCGGTGGTGCCCGACGCGCGCCACATGGCGGTGGCGCCGAGCACCAACATGCTCTTCGTCGGCACCCGCAAGAACACCGTCTGGGCCGTGACCGACCGCAACAGCGACGGCATCGCCGACGAAGTGAAGCCGTTCGCGCCGTCGGCCAAGTTCCATGTGCCGAACGGCGTCTGCTGGACGAAGGACGGCTTCCTGGTCGTCGTCGAACACAACCGGGTGTTGAACTTCCCGGCGGCCGAGTTCTTCTACGAAGGCGGTGATGTCGCGGTGATCGAAGCGGTGCCGCAGGGCAAGCTGATCCCGCCCGAAGAAGAGTCGTACAACCACCACGCGCGCACCTGCCGGGTCGGGCCTGACGGCCTGGTCTACATCACGCTCGGCCAGCCCTTCAACGTGCAACCGCGCAACAAGCTCGACCTGTTCAACAAGGTCGGCATCGGCGGCATCGTTCGCCTGAATCCTTTCGACGGCTCCAAGCGCGAGGTCTACGCCACCGGCATCCGCAATTCGGTCGGGCTCGAGTTCAACCCGAAAGACGGCACGCTGTGGTTCACCGACAACCAGACCGACGGCATGGGCGACGACATTCCCGCCGGCGAAATCAACCGGGCGACCAAGGCCGGCCAGTTCTTCGGCTACCCGTGGAAGCAGGGCAAGACGCGGATCACCGACGAAGGCTACGACAAGGATCCGCTGCCGCCGAACATCACCGACCCGCAGGTCTACATGGACGCGCATGCGGCCGATCTCGGCCTGGCCTTCTACACCGGCAAGGCCTTCCCGGCGAAGTACCAGGGCGGCCTGTTCTCGGCCCAGCACGGCTCGTGGAACCGCACCAAGCCGATCGGCGCGCGCATCATGTTCACCAGCCTGAAGAGCGACGGCACGGCCGACAAGACCGAGGTCTTCGCCGATGGCTGGCTCGACAACGACACCGGCCTGTACCGCGGCCGCCCGGTCGACGTGGCGATGATGAAAGACGGCTCGATGCTGGTCAGCGACGACTTCGCCGGCGCGCTGTACCGCATCAGCTACAGCGCGCCGTAGATGGCCGCCGCGATCCGATGGGCGGCTCTTGCGCTTGCCGCCGCCGGCTGCGGCGCGGCGCTGGCCGACGACATCGACGCGGGCCGGGCGAAAGCCACGGCCTGCGCGGTGTGCCACGGGCCGCTGGGTGTTTCGACCCAGATGGATGCACCCAACCTCGCCGCCCAGCCCGCCGTCTATCTGGCGGCGCAGTTGCGCGCCTACCGCGGCGGGGCGCGCAAGCACGAGGTGATGGCAGTGATCGCCAAGCCGCTGTCGGACGACGACATCGGCAAGCTCGCCGCCTGGTTCTCGTCGATCCGCATCGAGGCGACGGCGCCGCGCTGATTCAGCGTTTTCGGCGACCAGGCCCGGCTTATCCCGCCGCGAGCATGGCGCGCCGGCTGCGCACGGCCTGGCCGAAGGCCATCGCGGTGCCGACGCAGGCCCGGTCGGCGTCGTCATAGACGCCCGAGCGCTGCATGAAGCCGTGGCCGAGCGTTCCGTATTCGAGATAGGTCACTGCCACGCCTTCGGCCTCCAGCCGGCGCGCGAAAGCGCGGCCCTGGTCGCGCAGGATGTCGTAGCCGGCGGTCGCGATCAGCGTCGCCGGCAGGCCAGCGAGCGAGGCTGCGCGCAGGTGCGAGAACTCGGGCCCCTGGCGCGATGCGGGGTCGGGGAAGGTCAGCCGCTCCATCACGTCGACGAAGCGTGCATCGAGTCCGTAGCCGGCGCCGAAGCGGCTGAACGACGCGGTGCCGCGGTCCCAGTCGAGCATCGGGTAGTACAGCAACTGGAACAGCGGCTCCGGCCGGCCGGCGGCGAGCTGACGCCGCGATGTGGCGACCGCCAGATGGGCACCGGCGCTGTCGCCGCCCACCGCGACCATGGCCGGGGCGGCGCCCAGCTCGGCGGCGTGCTGCAGCGCCCACAGGTAGGCGTCTTCGGCATCGTCGTGCGCGGCGGGGTAGGGGTGTTCGGGTGCCAGCCGGTAGTCGACCGAAACCACGATCGCCTGCGCTTCGTCGGCGAGGATCCGCAGCGCGCGGTCGACCGCCGCGATGCTGCCGAACAGCCAGCCGCCGCCGTGGCAGTACAGCAGCAGCGGCAGCGCATCGACACCGCGACGGTGCGGCGTGTAGATGCGCAGCGGCAGCGCGCCGCCACGCGTCGGGATGTGCCGGTCCTCGACGGCCGCCAGCGGCGCGCCGAGCCGCGTCTTCAGCGCCCAGGCGCGGTCGACGAAGCGGCGGATCCCGGCCCGGCCTTCGGCGCTGTCCATCAGGGCTTCTTCTTCGTCCAGCGACGCGGGCGTGTCGGCCGGCCGCGCGATGGTCTCTAAGAACCACTGCGCCTTCGGGTGCAGGGTCGCGCCGTCGACGCTTTCGCGCTCGCCGAGCAGCGCGATGAAGTGGCTGTTCGGGCGGCGCAGCAGCGTCAAGTGTTCGCGTTCGGCTGCGCTCAATTCGAACTCGGGCGGGTTCAGTTCGTCGTGCGGTGTGGTGTTCATCGGGTCTCGTTGATCGGCAGGTCGAGTGCCTGCAACAGGAAGGTGGCTTTCATCGCCCGCAGCCGCGCCGCCGATTCGAGCGATGCGGCGCCTTCGTGGCCGGCATCGGTGCTCTCGTAGAACAGCACCGGCTGGCCGAGGCCGCGCAATGCTTCGGCGAAACGCCGCGCGTGGCCGGGGTGCACGCGGTCGTCGGAGCTCGACGTGGTGAGCAGCATCTGCGGGTAGCGAACGCCGCCCGCCAGGTTGTGCAGCGGCGAGTACGAGCGCAGCACCGCGCGGTCGGCGGGGTCGCGCGGATCGCCGTATTCGGCTATCCACACCGCGCCGGTGAACAGCTCGTGGAAGCGCAGCATGTCGGTCAGCGGCACGTCGGCGATCACGGCCTTGAAGAGTTCGGGCCGCTTGACCGCCACCGCGGCGGCGAGCAGGCCGCCGTTCGACGAGCCGATCGTCGCCAGCCGCGCCGGGTCGGCAGCGCCGATTCGAACCAGGTCTTCGGCGACCGCAATCAGGTCTTCGATGCCGCGCACATGGCCCTGGCGCTGCGCGGCGCGGTGCCAGCCCGGCCCGTATTCGCCGCCGCCGCGGATGTTGGCGTGGACGTGGATGCCGCCGTGTGCCAGCATCGGCCACGCGAGGTCGCTCTGGAACTCGCTGTTCAGGTAGCTCGGCAGGAATGAGACGCCGAAGCCGCCGTACGCGGTGAGCAGCGCCGCCGCCTTGCCGTCGAAGCGCAGCGCGCGCGGGCGGACGATGTAGTAGGGCACCCGCGTGCCGTCGCGGCTGGTTGCGAAGTGCTGTTCGGTGACGAAGGCGCTGGCGTCGAATGCGGGCCGCGCGCGCGCCACCGCGATCGTCGGCGCGTGGGTCGAATGGATGCTCGTCGACGGCGGGCTCAGCAGCGATTCGGTCTTCACCAACGCGGCCGATGGCGCGACCTCGCCGGACAGCAGGCGGATCGCCGCAAACGGCGGCACCGGGTGGCTCTTGCGCCGCCAGCCATCGACGCCGCGATGGCTGGAAAAGAGCTGGCCGCTGACGTGCTTCATCACGCCGAACCACAGGCCGTCGTCGGCAATCGCGAGGTGGAAGATCGGGTCGACCGCTTCGTCGGCCGCCGGCGCGAAGATCAGCTCGGCAGGGCCAGGCGGTTCGCCCGGCAGCGGCAGCGCGACCAGGCTGCCGGCCGGCCAGGTGCCGTTCGCATGCGCCAGCGGCTGCGCCGTCATCAGCACCAGCCGGTCGGCGGCGACGCCCATCACGCCGTGGTAGCGAACCACGTCGACCGGCAGTGCCAGCGGCTCCGCCGGCCGGCCGGTGTGCAGCAGCCACCAGTCGGGCGCGCCGCCGGCCTGGCGCCAGACCTCGGCGACGAAGACCTTCGCGCGCGACGAGCGAAAGGCGTGCGGGATGTACAGCACCGCGTCGGCCGGGGCTTCGAACAGCAGCCGGGCTTCGCCGTGCGGCGTGCCGCGCTGCCACAGCCGCGACTGCCGCGCATAACCGGCGCTGCTGAGGCTGCCGGGGCCGAAGTCGCTGGCCAGCAACAGGTGTTCGGCATCGACCCAGTGGGCGTAGGTTCTGGCCGGCGTGTCGATGCGAAAACCGTGCTCGACGAAGCGGCGCGTGCGCAGGTCGAATTCGCGCAGTACGGTGCGGTCGCCGCCATCCGGCGACAGGTGCAGGATGCAGCGCGAACCGATCGACGTGTCGCACATCGGGTTCAGCCAGCCGGGGCGAAACTTCCACGGCCGGCCTTCCCGGCGCGCGAGCTCGTCGAGGCTGAGCATCGTGCGCCAGCCGTTGCCGAGCAGCCGGCGCGCAGCCGCACTGACCGCGCGGACCTGCCAGGTGCCGAGCGGCCGCCGGGTGTCGGCCGCCACCCGGTGCAGCAGGCCGCCGCTCAGGTATTCGTCGCTGCGCGTCTGCTGGCCGAGCTGGACGAAGCGGCGCTGCTCGGCGGCGAAACGCGGGTCGCGCAGAAGCTGCGTCTCGGTCTCGGCATTGCGCTCGGCGACCCAGCGCCGGGTGGCAGCGCTCGCGCCGTCTTCGAGCCAGAGGTCGGCTGGGGGTGGTTCGGGCGGTGCGGCGGGCGCGGCCGATGCGGCCAGCGTGACGGAGAACGCAAGGGACAGCGCAAAGAACAGCGCGAACATCCGAAGCCGCATCATTCTTCGCCTCCGGCGCGGCCGATCTGCGGCAGCGCGCGCAGCCAGGCGCAACTCTCGGCCAGCGCCCGCTGGCTGATCGCCGCGAACGACACGGCTTCGAGAAAACTGTGGGTCGCGCCAACATAACGCCGCAGCGTCACCGCGCCACCGGCGTCGCGCAGGCGGGCCGCGAGCTGCAGACTGCTGTCGCGCAGCACGTCGTTTTCGGCGACCACCAGCAGGCACGGCGGCAGCCCGCCAAGCGCGCCGCGCAACGGCTGCGCGCGCGGGTCGTGCCGGTCGGCCGCATCGCGCAGGTACTGGCGCCAGAACCCGCGCATCTCGTCGCGGCCGAGCGTGTAGTTCGGGCCGTCGTAGCGCTGGAACGACTCGCTGTCGTCGTCGTCGCCGTAGACACCGTAGTTCAGCAGCAGCCCTTGCAACGCCGCCGGCTCGCCGGCATCACGCAGCACGGCGGCCGCGGCCAGCGCCAGGTTGGCGCCTGCCGAATCGCCGCCCACGACGATTCGCGACAGGTCGATGCCGGCCTCGGCCGGATGCTCGTGCAGCCAGCGCAGCACCGCCACCGTCTGCTCCAGCGCGACCGGGAACCGGGCCTCGGGCGCACGGGCGTAGTCGATGCCGATCACCACCCGCCCGGCGCGCGCCGCGTATTCGCGCAGCAGCCGGTCGTGGGTGTCGACGCTGAAATAGACCCAACCGCCGCCGTGCAGGTAAGCCAATGCCGGCAGCGCGGCCGCCTGCTCGGGGCGGTGCACGCGCAGCCGCAACGGCGCGGCGCCGGGCAGGGCCAGCATGAGATCCCGGCTGTGCGCCATGCCCGGCCCGCCGCGGGCCAACGGCGCACGCACGGCCTCGGCAATCGCCCGCGCCTGGGCGATGCCCACGCTGTCCAGCGGCGGGTGCGCCGCATAGCCGTCGGCCAGCCGCTGCCGGAACAGCCGGATGTCGGGGTCGAGATCGTCGGGCGCCTCGCCGGGGGTTGCTTGAGCCGCCATGCCCCGCAGGTTAGCCCCGCGCGCAGGGCCAGGCTTCTTCGCCAGGGTCAGCCGCTGTCGCGATCAGGCCGAAAGCGCGGGGATCACGCCTTGCCGCACCGGCGCGTTTCTTGCACAGTCCGGGGCATGCTCAGAAGCGCTGATCTGGAATGGGTGCCGCGGCCGGTGGTCGCGTTGGCCGACGAATACCCGGCCCGCTTCGTCGACCCGCGCCATTCGCACACCCGCGCGCAACTGCTGTTCGCGGCCGCTGGCGTGATGTCGGTCGTGACCGACGATGCGAGCTTCGTGATCCCGCCGCAGCGCGCGATCTGGGTGCCGGCCGGCGTCAACCACGAGGTCACCTGCCGCAGCCCGGTGTCGGTGCGCACGCTGTACTTCGAGCCCGGGCTCGGCCTGCCCACCGAATGCCGGGTGATCGAAGTCTCCGAGCTGCTGCGTGCGCTGGTGCTGGAGGCGATGACCCTGCCGCGCGAGTACGACGCCGACGGCCGCGACGGGCGCATCGTGCAGCTGATCCTGGACAGCATCCGCGCCCACGCCGCCGTCAGGCTGTGCGCGCCGATGCCGCGCGAGCCGCGGCTGCTGCGTGTGTGCCAGGCGCTGATCGCCGACCCGACGCGCGCCGAAACGCTGGACGACTGGGCCGAGATGGCCTGCATGAGCCGGCGCACCTTCACCCGCGCCTTTCGCGAACAGACCGGCATGAGCCTGGTCGCCTGGCGCCAGCACGTACGGCTGCTCGAAGCGCTGGCCCGGCTGGCCTGCGGGCAGCCGGTGACGAGCATCGCTTTTGATGTGGGCTACGAGAGTCCGAGCGCGTTTACCGTTGCGTTCCAGCGCGCGTTCGGGGTGCCGCCGAGTCGGTACGTGAGCTAGGGAAAGCACGTTGGGCGCGCCGGACGGCGCAGCCCAGGCAATGCCTCCATGCCATCCGAATCTTCGGTCGAGGCGAGGTTCAATGGGTGTGGCATCGGCCTGCGAGCCAAAGGAGAACACTTGACAGTCAACCGAATTCTCGCCATTGCGTCGATTGTGACTATTGCTGCGTCAAGCGCAAGCTTGGTGCTGGCGACGCCCCGATGTGAAGGAAGGCTGCTTCTCACGCAAATCGATGCGCGACAAGAGCAAACTCTCACTCTATTGAGAGCCAAAGCCTTCGATCAACTCCAGCGCCACATGGATGCCTTCCTGGACGCATATGTCGCGGGCACCTTGAGCGATGAGGAGCTCTTCTTCGAGTTCGGAGCTTTCGACAGGTGGTCTCCGGCCCTGACACCGCTATTCCAAGAATGGCTCACGCTCTATCCGCGATCCTACGCCGCGTACCACGCAATGGCACTACACACTGCATCGGTCGCTTGGCAGGCTCGAGGCGGGAAGCTAGCGAGCGAGACATCGGCGCAGCAGATGAGTGAGTTCACGCGACGGCTGCGGGATGCGAGGGATTGGTCGCTGCGCTCGATCGCGCTCCACTCGAAGCCAATCCTCGCGTACCAACAACTCATGACAAACGCCAAGGCTATTCCTTTCGATACGAGGCTCCCGAATAGTGATGGGAAGGGTCCGCTGCCGAAACTTGATCTCTTTGAACCCACGCCAAGACCTGACGTGCTTCCAATTCTGCGGGAGAGCATTCGACTGCAACCGGACAACACAATAGTTCGCGTAGCTTACGTCACCGTCCTGGCTCCGCGGTGGGGAGGCGGCCTCGGCGCCCTATTGGACTATTCTCGGCCGAGGGCGCATGTTGGACTCCCACCGGACCGGGTGGCCGCGGTGACTTACGAAGCGACGATGGAGATCGCGAACGATTTCAGGTTTCGAAAGAGGTTTGATGATGCGGTTGTCATGTACGAAGCGGCTTCGCGAATCTGCCGACTCAATCCACCGTTAGTCGAGATAGGTAACGTCCGGCTGAAGCAGGAGCGCTACGCTGAGGCACTGAGCGCTGCGGACGCCGCCGTCTCGGTAGTTCCGGGAAGCCGTTCAGGGCTTCGGATAAGAGCCTTGGCTTTGCACGGACTCAGTCGCCAGGAAGAGGCAGCCACGCTCCTGCAACGCTTGGCACCAGAAGGGTGGCCAGACGTCCTCTACTTGCTGGGCGACTACTACACCAAAGGCGCTGGCGGGCTGAACAAGGACCCAGGTGAGGCACGGCGACTGTTTGGCATTGCCGCGCGGGGAGGCGATGAGCGAGCAATGAAACAGCTCCAAGCAATGGATGCGACGCGCTGAGGCTCCAAGCTCTTCCATCAGTGCGGTCTAACCCTCGTTCGAGGCGAGGCCCGACGGCAAGCCACCAGGCCCGGGCCGGTGGTACGCTGTACATTGTCTTGCCGTCGGTCCCGCCTCAACTCGAACGTTAGGCCTCTGAACGAGCGTCCGCTGTGATCGAACCGTCGCGAGACCCACAGCCCG
>Ga0307513_10002867_pt1 | contig 23612 bp, 18 predicted proteins | sample 15_EM_MG_FD_202174 | JGI IMG/M metagenome (GOLD analysis project Ga0307513, IMG submission 202174) | Populus trichocarpa ectomycorrhiza microbial communities from riparian zone in the Pacific Northwest, United States - 15_EM | ecosystem: Host-associated > Plants > Roots > Unclassified | place...
TCAAGGACAGATTGGATATCAAGGAGATTGCTTTTCAGCTTGTCACATTGTTTCTTCACACCCACTACTAGGTTCACCTCTTCTTGTACCTATTAGTGTACAAAGGAAAAGAAACGTTAAGCATAGGGAACATTTCTATGACAATTTCACACCCCCTACTAGGTTCACCTCTTCCTGTACTTATTAGTGTAGAAAATACTAGTTCAAGCATAGGAAACATTTCTATTTGGTATTAATATATTTTATTGTGAAATGGATTTATTTCTTTTTTCTTTTTATCATCTTGTAGTATATTTGTTTATATACTTAGGGTTTGGCGTTGCGGTGGAGTTCTTGCAACTTGTAGTATTTTTTACTAGTGAAGCTTGTATTTTAGTGTGTCAACATGTTTCTATTAGTTTTTGTAGGGCTGTGGTGAAGGGAGATCAGCACAACTTGTAGGTTGAAAAAAGAAATTGATATGATTCACAACTTGTTATAAAAAATAAAAAATAAAAGATTGAAATTGATGTGATGTACTTATATACCTGAAGTAATGAGAAAGATTTGATGACCATAAAAGGATTAAATGAGAATCAAAGAAAATCGGAATGGCAAAGGAAATAAAAGCAGCTCGTGCAATTGAAAATAAAAGCAGCTCTTCAGTAAGGAATTGAATCTTTAATTTTCAATTTCATCAAATTATTAAATTGGATCTTTTAATCTCTTTTATAAAGATCTCTTTTATAAATATATTTTGAAGAGCCATTACATATTGTTTTTTTTTTTTTTGTTTTATAGTGTAATGATAGTAAAATATGATGTTAATTTTTTTTGTTGACTTCTAGTTTTTATCAATTGTCTGGTCCCTGTTTTCTTTTTCCTATTGTAGATACCGTGCTTTTATGTCTTCTTTATTTTATCTTCTCTACGGTTGTTTTTTTTTTTTTTTTTAGGTTCTTATTAGGCTATTCTCATTTTAGCCAAATTTTTTAATAAAATCTCCACTGCTGTCTAAAAGCAAAGTTCCTTGGTGAATTTAAAGAGATTTCTTTTCCTTACCGGTGGCATAGTGGAACGCCACTAGCTAGTCATTTCAAAGCTTGAAGACTTGTAGCTAGCTGGTGACTCAAAATAATGCTAGAGTAATCGACTGAGTTGGCCGAGTTACTCAAACCTGATGGAGATGGAACCGAAGCTTATTCAGCCACTTCAGATGTTTTTTTTTTAATTATTATAATCGAGAGTACTATAAGAAAATGGCTAAAAAAATAATAGCCTAGCATACAGAAGTTCTAGCTGAAAAAATAAAAAAGAAGAAGCCAACAAGCTTTAGAGGTTTTGAAACAGGGGAAGGAAAACAGTGTGGGAAAAGGAAAAAAAACAATTGAAATCAGCTCCTTCTTTCTACAAAACCAATGCCATCATAGCTGTTATGAACATCTTCGCCAGCAGAGTCTGAAGAATTGGTATCAAGTCTCAGCCATAATGAGGAACTGCCGAAGATCAAGGAAAACAGCTTTGAAGGTTTGGAGGAGCCCTATTACAGATGATATCATTTCGATGAAGCCAAAAATTTCACATAACGCAGGAGAAGAGAAGCTGTCATGAGAGATTATGTTGTTTGCCTTTCTCCATAGAAAACCATTAGTAGTACATATCATCAATAATAGATTTTGGGAAAACATTGATAATACCCCACCGTGAAGGAATTTCATTCATAGATGCCAAGCAAAGTGGCGGTGGATGAAGAGGTGACTTGAAGATTCCAGGTTTTTATTACAAAAAACACATCTAGAAGCCACTTCAGATGCTCATGATGATATTACCTGTTTCTTCTCTCTGAATTCATACAATCATTCTTTCATACACTTTCATATTTTTCAGAAAAGATTGAGGATGAAGATACACCAAATTTAGATTGCATCAGAGGTTGCAGTCACTATCTTTACACGGCGTTGGCTTTTTTTACTTGCTAAAGATGGCTAACTGTAATTAGAATGATGGTAAATGTTTCTTCTTTTCACAGTAATAAATTTCTGAGTCCTTACATCTCTAGTTAATTATAACTACCTTACCGGTCATAATGTTCTTTTCTGTACCTGATGAATGATATTATTTCTGAGATTTTTGAACATGTAATGACGGAAGCCTGCGGTGGACTGGTTCCCTTTGTTACGTTACTGGAGTCGCAATGTTTCGAGGTATCAGACCAAATTAACTGTCTTGCTTTTTGTAGCAAAGCTGTATCTCTTGCTACTTGCTAGAGACGTAATCCCAGGCTACCACTGTTTTGGTGTTGCCTCTCTAACCATTGGTAGAAGGTTGAATTAAATACCAGAAGATTTCTGGATGTGTAATGACTGTATGATTAAACTTACCAATGCACTGTCAAGGCTGTGGCGCATGAACTTCATGCGCCGGCGTGCATCACCACTGTTCCACCGTGTGCCGTCGCGGCCTCCACCAGTTCCAGCAGCTCCAGTTTTTTTCTCCATTGCCTCCATTAAAGGTCCAATTTTCAAGCTCGCAAAGCATGACATCTTGAGTTTATTTTTCATGAATTATGTTTGTATGTATTTTGACAAATCCAACAATAATGATTTTGATTTAGTTGTTTCTGGTTATGGGACACAATGTGGTGTTTTTTATTAAAAAAAAAAAAAAAAACAGAGAGAATGCAAGAAAGAAAGTCACAGCTGCATGTGATAGAATAAATGGTAAGTAGGAAATAAAATCGAACTCAAGAATAGATTACAAATAAGTTTAATCCATTTACAGAAAAAGGTATATAAAACATATGGTTTTTAAAACAACATTGAATCAAATCCACCATGTATACAAGGCTTACAAGTTATTTAACATAGCCCGTTTGTTTACTGGAAAGTAGTTTCTTTTTGGAAAGTGAATTCCGAGAAAGTGAATTATTTTCTGATGTTTGATAGTGTAATGAAAAATAAGTTTGAAAACATTTTTCAGTATTTGGTTATATCATGAAAAATGAGTTAGAAAATAACTTATTAATGTTTTATTTTTTTCAAGTTTATTAAAATAATGAGGAACAAATCTTGTAAATTAAATGGTTGAATGAGAATGAAATTGAAACAGAATATAATCTTATAAATTATCTCAAATAAAATAAATAATAATCAAACTAATAAAGATCAAATCTAACAAATAAAAAATTGAAAGATGAAGAAATTAAAATAATAATAATTACCATTTCATAAATTATTTCAAATAAAATAAGTAACAATTAAAAGAATGAGGATCAATTTGATTGATAAACAATTTCAATAAAAAAAATGATAAGAAAAAAACAAATAACAATTATAAAAATGAGGACCAAAGTTAATATAAAAATCAAATTCTAAGGGATGAAATTAAAAAAAAATATTCAAAACAAAATATATATAGCAATCAAAAGTTTGAGGATCAAATTTGATATAATTAGAAAATAATATGACATTTCTAAATTTTTCATAACTTTTGGAAAGTGTTCCGCTCAAAATAAAAATAAAATATTTTTCAAAAAACCAAGCTAAATTTTTCTTCGATTCGAAAATATTTTTTATTAATCAATTTTTTTAATGACAAGCAAATATAAAAAATAATTTCTAAAATTATTTTTTATCAAACAAAGAAGCCATAATCCCAAACTCAATAACAGCAAAGCATGCATATACTGAACCCACTCTGAGAACAGCTCTTCAATATTAAGTGTCAGATTCTGTACTTTTTGAACCTGAAACAACAAACAATTAAATACCATCAACAACCATCTCAAGTTATATGCCATTCTCAAGTTATATGCCATCATCAACGACATAGTTCTTAAAACTTGACTGGAAGTTCAACATCCCGTTCAAAAATTAGGTTTTAACATAGAGGGTTAAGCTAGATTAATCTAATGTTTTTATAAAAAAATTAAAATAATATTATTTTGACTGAAATTGTTTTTTCAAAGAAAACCAACAATATTTAAACAAGCTTTACTCGAGTCTACGAGATGTTTTAACCAGGCTATATTAATTCATTTCTTTATTATTTTTTTTGAGGTTCTTACCTTAATTATATAAAAAAATCCGTTTAATTTTGATATATATTAAATTTAGTTTTATAAAGAGTACCTTTTATTTTAGCTGATCCATTGAATATTTGGTGCTATTCAATTCAATTTAATCAAACTTTTATTTAGTTGAGAAGAATTTGACAATCAGAATCTTGTTTGTAATTTTGATGATGGCTCTTGAACTGGAAACCATGTATTAGTTAATATCTATCATGGATATATTCTTGGACACCACCCACGGGTGAGTAGTTGGCCACTTTCAACAACCAAACCACAGGAAAGAGACCGTCAACCCGAGGTCTATCAGCTATTGTACATTTACATGTGAGTTGGGGTACACAATAATTCCCATGAGGTTGATCACACACTTTCATATGGATTGGAGTACACAATATTTCCTAGAAGAGAACCCATCCTACTGCTCTAGTTCAAGCACGTAACTTTGAAATTCTTATGGCATGAGGTGCCCTCTGCTAACTTTATTATGATTTAATCCACTAAATTAATGAGTATCATCTTTAATATAGGAAACATACGGTGCTTAATACAACATTGAATGAAATCCTCCATGTAAACAAGGCTTACATATTATTTTACGTAGTGTCTCTCTCAGTCTTAGCACACACCAAAGTAAATAATTAATACACTAAACAAGTGAATCCACGCAGAACCAAATCGGAAGCCACTCTGAAGTAGCTCTTCAGTATCTTCTAAGCCCAAGCTGTCAAACACAGACCACAAGCACACGTGTCATAACCAATAGATGCCCTTCGATTTGATTCCAAAAATATTATCACTTGTAATGGTAAAATGATTTGGTTAACAAAACAAGAACTAGTAAATCAAAAACAAAGTTAAGAATGACAAAATGGAGAGCCGAAATTGATTTGTTAAATAATAGTAAAATCTTTTAGCGTTAAGAATTAACACTGGTAGAAGAATTTAAGAATTAACACTGGTAGAAGAATTTACCTGTTCCTGCCGGTCCTACAGACTTCCGTAGTGGTGTCTTAACTATTCTTTAAATATAAATGTTTCGGATGTGAGAAATCTTGTGCCAATCCCCACCCATCTCCTCCTCCCCGTAACGTTTCCTTAGAATGGGGCAACCAGTTACGGTTAATTCCTGTAGAGGCGCTGCCAAAACATAGTCTGGTAGTGCTCTCAACAATGGGCAATTTTCAATTCTCAACTCTCGAAGCTGTGGCATAATGGATATTGAAGTTGTGTTGGCATCTTCTCCCACTCTCCTTTCAATTCCATCCCACTCTTCTACTTCTTTGAGATTCCACATCCAAAGTTTTTTTAATTTGGGGAAAGCATTGAACCTTGCAATTTCTCCTTCGTTAACACTTTTTATACCTATAAATCCAACACCCAAACTTCTCACCTTCAACCCGCTTAATTCTAGACTTTCAAGGTTGGGCAATCTACCCAACGGAGGCAAAACCTCCAGGTTTACACAATGACCGAGTGTAAGCACCTGTAATCTGGTTAATGTCATCATCCAATATGGCAATTCCAACCCTCCGTAACTAGATATGGTTAGATTTTCCAAGTCTGACGGAGGTCGTAAAACTTCAATTAAAATGCCGTTCTCACTGTTGAAGTCAAAATCCAATACCAAACGAAGCAGGCGCTTCTTATTCTTGAGTTGTGCTTCTGCAGCGTCACTCGCATCTTCTATACCTCGTCCAAGATTCCATATACTTAGACTCCCTCCAATGTGATTTAAGTTTCTTAATTCTCTTAGATTAGCTGCTTTACTTTCATTCTCACCACCACCACACACAATAAACTCATCTAATGTTCGAAGACATGTTATCCTCTCTATTCCCTTTGGCATGAAGGCCACACTTGAACCATCAATCCAGAGATGCCTCAATTTGACAAGTTTTCCAATCGCCCGAGGCAATTCGTTGAGAGAACGACACCCAGTAACGTCTAGGGATTGCAGATTGCATAAATCACACATGGTTTCTGGCAGGGACTCCAACTCTCTACAAGATGCCAAATTGAGGCGTCTCAAATGTATCAATTTCCCTACCTCGTTTGGTATTTCTTCGATTGAAGACATCGACAAATTCAATGACCTGATGCATGTCAACTGCTTGAATACATCAGGTAGCGCAGCTCCAAGCGAAGGGTCTCCAGTGTTGATCAAGAGGCTGCGAAGACCTTTTGCTTTGCAAATAGACACGGGAAAAGAGGTCTCCTCTGATAACTTCATACTTAAATGACGAACCCTTTCACATGAAATCTCCGTTGTTGGTTCTCCAAGATTATTGACATCCATGGTTAAACATTCATATTTTGTCAAAAATTGGGCAAAATCATGCACTATATCATGCATCTTAAATCTCATATCTTCTCTCAAATCATATCGATTATACTTTTTAAAATCTTGGAAGAAAGAGCGTGCTGCTAAGACTTGAAAGTACTCTTCTCCAACAAGCTCCATATCTCTACTTGGAGTCTCCTTAAGGTAACCTTGAGCCATCCACATCTTCACCAATTCATCCTTGACCATCTCGTAGTCTTTTGGAAACATAGCACAATACAAGAAACATCGTCTTACCACAGAAGGTAAATCGTAGTAACTCAAAAGCAAAGGTGGAAATATTCCTCTTTCAACATGTTCTAGCTCCCACAATTCGCTAGATAAAACTTGTTCCCACTCTTCTCGGGTTCTTTTAGACTGCATTAGACCTCCTAATACCTTGGCAGCTAGAGGCAAGCCCTTGCACTTGTTTGCAATTTTATCGCCGATTTCTGTCAATCTTTCGCACTCATCTTTGCTTCTTTTATGGAATGCCACCTGATTGAATATTGACCTGCATAACTCATCAGACAGTCTCTCAAGGTTGATCATGTGGTCGGTTCCCATCATGGTTGCCACAGAATGTTTACGAGTGGTCACTAGAATTCTGCTTCCTGGTGCACCGCTTTTGAGAGAGAGTTTCAGTGGTTCCCATTGTCCATGATTTTCTGTCCAGACATCATCTAGGACAAGAAGGAACTTCTTTCCCTTAATTGATTCAGAAACACTTTGCAAAAGGGATTCCAATTCAACTAAATTCGGTGCACCCCTTTGAAGCGCCTCAAGGATAGCTTTTGCTATCCTAACCTCATCAAATGGATCTGAAACACACACCCATATCTTTTTCTTAAAATGAGCCGTAACCTCAGCATCATTAAAAGCTAGTTGGGCGAGAGTTGTTTTTCCAATCCCGCCCATCCCTACTATAGAGATGACCTCCACGTACCCTGCTTCCTGAATACTTTCGCCCAGCAACTTGCTTACTACAGCTTCCCTTTCATCATCTCGACCACTCACGATTGATTCATCAACAAGGGAGGTACTTGTTATTCGTTGGAGTTCATCAGTGGCTCTGTACAACTCAAAGCCATAGATAGCTCTCGCTTTCGCAATGTCATCCACTTTTTCACATACTTCTTTGATCTTGAGGGCAATGTCTCGACGTCGAACCACTTGATTGAGACAAAAGCAAGGAGATCCCAGGAAGGAACATCGCATCTTCTGTAGGCTGCGAGTATTTTCTTCAGCTTCCTCCATTTTCCATGTAAGAATTGCTGAGCTCCATTCATCTAGCACATCATCCATATCATAACATACATCTTTGAGCTTGTCTACCCAATCTCTTACAGCCTTATCCTTCACTTGTTTTCTTTCTGCGTCTTCAAGGACAGATTGGATAACAATGAGATTGCTTTTCAGCTTGTCGACTTGTTTCTTCACACCCCCTACTAGGGTCACCTCTTCATGTACCTATCAGTGTAGAAAAGATCAGAAAGTTCAAGCAGAGGAAACATTTCTATGATTTCACTACAAGTTTTTTATTTTATTTTTTGGTAATTAATAGATTAAATAAGTTTTATTAATCTTTTTTTCGCAGTAGTTGACACGTGCTGTGAAATAGATAGGCTATATTAATAATTTATATATAAAATATTTATTAAGAACCAATATATTAAAGATAATAATATTTATTTTTATCATCATCATGATGATATCTGTCTGCACTCTGCTACTATACAAGAAGGAAGAAAATGAATCTAAAATTGCTCGACGTCAAACCTCTATATAACATAAGCTTGGTGGATCAAAGAAATATAGTGATTAAAAGGATCTGTATTTGTTGGTATTTGTAAAGTCTATTTGGAAATAAATCCATTATAATAAGATTATGTGAACTATACTTTTAAAGTGAAAAATATTCTTCCTTTAAAGTGAACTAATTATTTTAACATTTGATTGATTATTTTACCCTTAGCAGTTCGGTTTAATGAGAGGATTAACAACTCCTCCTTTTTCCTTCTAAAGATTATTTCCAGAAATATGAAAAATAATAAAACAATAAAAATAAATTTCTTTAATAAAATCCAAATCTAGATCTGAGTATTTGAGATTTTATTTTATTTTTCTGGTAGAGGAAGAAAAAAAGACTTCATTTTTATATTTCTTATTCATGTAAGGTTAATTGGATCATTCCAAATTGTAGAAAGGCAATTACCTGTTGAGCAACGATCTTCGTTAACTGCTCCAGAATTGGCGATAAAAGTGCCTCTGCCATTTGTCTGTATACTTCTATTTTATTTCTTAAAAAAAGAGAGACAATGATGATAGGATGAACAGAGAGGGAGAGAGAAGAGAGTGTGAGGGGAAGGAGGCTGCTGATTTAGTTAGTTTATATGTGCTTAGGGTTTGGTGGTGAGGGTTGACTTTTGTTTCAGTCCCTGTGCTGTTTCTAACATTTCAATTCATTCCCTATATTATTGAACTTTTCAGTCTAGTCTCGGTCAGGGTTTTGTTAGCGACAGTTACAGGATCTGGGGTTGTGTTAACAGTTACGAAATCGGAAGCCACTCTGAAGTAGCTCTTCAGTATCTTCTAAGCCCAAGCTGTCAAACACAGACCACAAGCACACGTGTCATAACCAATAGATGCCCTTCGATTTGATTCCAAAAATATTATCACTTGTAATGGTAAAATGATTTGGTTAACAAAACAAGAACTAGTAAATCAAAAACAAAGTTAAGAATGACAAAATGGAGAGCCGAAATTGATTTGTTAAAATATAGTAAAATCTTTTAGCGTTAAGAATTAACACTGGTAGAAGAATTTAAGAATTAACACTGGTAGAAGAATTTACCTGTTCCTGCCGATCCTACAGACTAAAGAGTTATGTCTTTCTCACCTATATATCATGAAAATAAATGTGTGGGACGTGAGAAATCTTTTGCCAATCTTCACCCATCTCCTCCTTCCCGTAACGTTTCCTTAGATTGGGGCAAATGCTTATGTCCAATTCCTGTAGATGCGCTGCCAAGACATAGTCTGGTAGTGCTCTCAACAACGAGCAATGAAGAATCATCAACTCTCGAAGTTGTGGCATAATGGATATTGAAGTTGTGTTGGCATCTTCTTCTCCCACTCTCCTTTCAATTCCATCCCACTCTTCTACTTCTTCAAGATGCCAAATCCAATGTTTTTTTAATTTGGGGAAAGCAGTGACCCTTGCAATTTCTCCTTCATTAATACCTAAAAATCCACAATCCAACCTTCTCACCTTCAACGAGCTCAATACCAGGCTTTCAAGGTTGGGCAATCTTCCCAACGGAGGCAACACCTCCACGTTTGTACAATAAGCGAGTTTAAGCTCCTGTAATCTGGTTAATGTTGTCATCCAATTTGGCAATACGATCCCTCCGTAAAACCATATGGTTAGATCTTCCATGACTGACGGAGGCCGTAAAGCTTCAATTAAAGAGTCTTCATTCGCTTGCAACTCTGTTTTCTCCATGATGGAATCCACTTCCTTGAAATCCAATAACAAGCAAAGCAGGCGCTTCTTATTGAGTTGTGCATCCACGACGTCACTCACATCTTATATATCTCTTTCTTTCTCTATTTTGAGACTCTCTCCAATGCGATTTAAGTTTTTTAATTCTCTTAGATTAGCTGCTTTACTTTCATTCGCACCACCACCACAAACAGTAAACCCATCCAATGGTCGCAGACATGTTATCCTCTCTATTCCCTTTGGTATGAAGGCCACACCTGAACCCTCAATCCGGAGATGCCTCAATTTGATAAGTTTTCCAATCGCATTAGGCAATTCCTTGAGAGAATCACACCAAGTAACGTGATTGCAGATTGCATAAATCACACCATGTGCCTTTCCTTACAAAAAAAAAAAATGGTTATTTGCTGTCGTCACTGGATTAGTTTCAAACCCAAAAGTCTCGTTGCGTTCTGTTTCAATTCAGTCAGTCTTTATTAGTCAATGCTTCGCTGCACTGAAAAAACACCATATGCACCTCATTGCAGATTTAATATGCTCAACTTGAATACTTAAATTCTAGTTCATGATTTTAAATCACTCCTAAAAATTCTGTTTTTTCTTTGGTTCAGAAAATTATTTATATACTACTATATATTTGAAATCTTTCATTCACTCAATATAGGAAATTTCATTAATTTTTTTATATCAATCCCTAAAGACAGTAGATTTTGTAATTTCTTGAATTTTAATAAAAACTTTGACGTTAATCCCTTAAGACTGAAGATTTCATCACTTTTTAAGATTTAATGAAAATTTTGATAATATTCACTAAAATAGAAGATTTCATCAATTTTTTAATTTATAACAAAATTTTGATGTTATCCCATAAAAAATTTTTGTTGTATAGTAAAATGGTTTTTATACAGTAAAATACAGTTCCCATCTCTTGGATCAATTGCTTTACAGTGGTGTATAACCTTTTCGGTTTTTATAAAGTCTTCATCCGTGATTTCTTGTTTCAGCATGATTTCTTTTCTCTTCAGCAAGCTAGATGTGTGTTTTGTAAAAGACGATTTGAAACTTCATGCGATCTCTTCATTAATTGTGTGTTTGCCTGGAAGTTATGAATGAAATTCCTATTTTGGTGGGGTATTAGTGATTCTTTCCCAAATTCTATTGATGATATGTGCTACAAATGATGCAAGGAAAATTTCAGAATCTTTCATGATAACAACTTCTCTTTTCTTGTATTGATGTAATCTTCAATGATGCTTTTTCAGGGATAACAGAAGTTGACTTCTAGTTTTTATCAATTGTCTGGTCCCTGTTTTCTTTTTCCTGTTGTAGATACCGTGCTTTTATGTCTTCTTTATTTTTTATCTTCTCTTTGTTGCTTTTTTTTTTTTTGGCTATTAGGCTATTCTCTTTTTAGCCAAAAATTTTAATAAAATCTCCACTGTTGTAAAAAAAAAAAAAGTTCCTTGGTGACTTTAAAGAGATTTCTTTTCCTTACCAGTGGCAGAGTGGTACGCCGTACGCCATTAGTCATTTCAAAGCTTGAAGACTTGTAGCTAGCTGGTGACTCAAATAAGGCTAGAGGAGGTCCTTTTTGAAATAATCAGCAAAGAGTGCTATAATTAATTACATTGAGTAATCGACTGAGTTGGCCGAGTTACTGTCTGCATGTGGATTCCGCTTTTTAAGTTTCTGCGAGTCACCTCTCCCCTAAGGTTCACTGTTGGTTTCTATGCAAGGCAAGATTGAAAGTTCTGTGAATATATGAGGTGGAAGGTTGGAGTAAATGCAGGATGGTATTTTTTATTTTTCCCTCTCATTGGCGCTGCTCACCAATAGCTCGGGTGCATTTGATGCTGATGGAGATGGAACCGAAGCTTGTATATTCAGCCACTTCAGATGCTTTTTTTCTTATAATAGTCGAGTGTATTATAAGAAAATGGCTAAAAAGATAATAGCCTACCATCCAGAAGTTCTAGCTGACAAAAAAAAAAAAAAAAGCAAACAAGCTTTAGAGGTTTTGAAACAGGGGAAGGAAAACAGTGTGGGAAAAGGATAAAAACAACTGAAATCAGCTCCTCCTTTCTACAAAACCAATGCCATCAAAGCTGTTATGAACATCCTCGCCAGCAGAGTCTGAAGAAAATGAGAAACTGCGGAAGATCAAGGAAAAACAGCTTTGAAGATTTGGAGCAGCCCTATTAAAGATGATATCATTCTGATGAAGCTAAAGATTCCACACAATGCAGGAGAAGAAAAGCTGTCATGAGAGATTCTGTTGTTTGCCTTTCACCATAGAAAATCATTGGTAGCACATACCAACAACAGATTTTGAAAAAACACTGTTAATACCCCATCGTGAAAGGAATTTCATTCATAGATGCCAAGCAAAGTGGCAGTGGATGGATGAAGAGGTGACTTGAAGATTCCAGGCTTTTATTACAAAAAACACATCTAGAAGCCACTCCAGATGCTCATGATGATATTACCTGTTTCTTCTCTCTGAATTCATACAATCTTTATTTCATACACTTTCATATTTTTCAGAAAAGATTGAGGATGAAGATACACCAAATTTAGATTGCATCAGAGGTTGCAGTCACTATCTTTACACGGGGTTGGCTTTTTTTACTTGCTAAAGATGGCTAACTGTAATTAGAATGATGGTAAATGTTTCTTCTTTTCACAGTAATAAATTTCTGAGTCCTTACATCTCTAATTAATTATACCTACCTTACCGGTCATGCAATGTTTCGAGGTATCAGACCAAATTAATTCTCTTGCTCTTTGCAGCAAAGCTATATCTCTTGCTACTTGCTAGAGGCGTAAACCCTCGCTACCACTGTTTTGGTGTTGCCTCTCTCACCATTGTTATTAGGTTGAATTAAATACCAGAAGACTTCTGGATGTGTAATGACTGTATGATTAAACTTACCAATGCACTGTCAAGGCTGTGGCGCATGAACTTCATGCGCCGGCATGCGTCACCACTGTTCCACCGTGTGCCGTCGCGGCCTCCACCAATTCCAGCAGCTCCAGTTTTTTTCTCCATTGCCTCCATTGAAAGTCTATTTTTCAAGCTCACAAAGCATGGCATCTTGAGTTTATTTTTCATGAATTATGTTTGTATTTTGACAAATCCAACAATTATGATTTGATTTAGTTGTTTCTGGTTATGGGACACAATGTGGTGTTTTTTATTTAAAAAAAAAAAACAGAGAGAATGCTAAAAAGAAAGTCACAGCTGCATTTGATAGAATAAATGTAAGTAGGAAATAAAATCCAACTCAAGAATAGATTACAAATGAGTTCAATCCATTTACAGAAAAACGGTATTTTACCGTTAAGAATTAACACTGGTTGAAGAATTTACCTGTTCCTGCAGGTTCTAATTAAAGAGTTCTGTCTTTCTCCCGTAACCATCAAAACAAATGTTTGGGATGTGAGAAATCTTTTGCCAATCTTCACCCATCTCCTCCTCCCCGTAACGATTCGTTAGAATGGGGCATCTACTTATGTCCAATTCCTGTAGAGGCGCTGCCAAAACATAGTCAGGTAGTGCTCTCAACAATGGGCAATTTTCAATTATCAAATCTCGAAGTTGTGGCATAATGGATATTGAAGTTGTGTTGGCATCTTCTTCTCCCACTCTCCTTTCAATTCCATCCCACTCTTCTACTTCTTCGAGATACCAAATCTCAAGTTCTTTCAATTTGGGGAAAGCAGTGACCCTTGCAATTTCTCCTTCATTAATACTGGCATTCTCATCTTTTTCTAGACCTAAAAATCCAGCATCCAACCTTCTCACCTTCAACGACCTCAATACCAGGCCTTCAAGGTTGGGCAATCTACCCAACGGAGGCAAGACCTCCAGGTTTGCACAATAACAGAGTTTAAGCTCCTGTAATCTGGTTAATGTCATCATCCAATTTGGCAAATCCAACCCTCCGTACCTAGATATGGTTAGATTTTCCAAGTCAGACGGAGGCCGTAAAGCTTCAATTAAAATGCTGTTCTGCCGGTTGTAGTCGAAAGCCAATAGCAAACAACGCAGGCGCTTCTTATTCTTGAGTTGTGCTTCTGCAGCGTCACTCGCATCTTTTATACCTCCTCGTAGATTCCATATCTTAAGACTCCCTCCAATGTGATTTAAGTTTTTTAATTCTCTTAGATTAGCGGCTTTACTTTCATTCTCACAACCACCACACACAGTAAACTCATCTAATGTTCGAAGACATGTTATCCTCTCTATTCCCTTTGGTACGAAGGCCACTCCTGAACCATAAATCCGGAGATGCCTCAATTTGATAAGTTTTCCAATCGCATTAGGCAATTCCTTGAGAGAATCACACCAAGTAACGTCTAGGGATTGCAGATTGCATAAATCACACATGGTTTCTGGCAGGGACTCCAACTGATAACAAGATGCCAAATTGAGGTGTCTCAAAGGTATCAATTTCCCTACCTCGTTTGGTATTTCTTTGATTGAAGACTCTGACAAATTCAATAACCTAATGCATGTCAACTGCTTGAACAAATCAGGCAGTGCAGCTCCAAGCGAAGGGTCTCTAGAGTGGATCAAGAGGCTGCGAAGACCTTTTGCTTTGTGAATGGACACGGGAAAAGAGGTCTCGTTTGACAGCATCATGCTTAAATGACGAACCCTTTCAATTGAAGTCTCCACTGTTGCTACTCCAAGGTTATTGACATCCACTGTTAGACATTCATTTTTTGTCATATATTGGGCAAAATCATTCACTATACCATGCATCTTGAATCTAATATCTTCTCGATCATACGTCTTAAAATCTTGGAAGAAAGAGCGCGCTGCTAAGACTTGAAAGTACTGCTCTCCAACAGCCTCCATATCTCCACCTGAAGTCTCCTTGAGGTAACCTTGAGCTATCCACATCTTCACCAATTCGTATTTGCGCATCTCATAGTCTTTTGGAAACATGGCACAATACAAGAAACATCGTCTTACCATAGAAGGTAAATCGTAGTAACTCAAAAGCAAAGGTAGAAATATTCCTCTTTCAACCTGATCTCTACCAACCTCATCTAGCCCCCACAGTTCGCTAGATAAAACACGTTCCCACTCTTCTCTTGTTCTTTTAGACTGAATCAGACCTCCTAATACCTTGGCAGCTAGAGGCAAGCCCTTGCACTTGCTTGCAATTTTGCCGTCGATATCTGTCAATCTTTCGCGCTCATCTTTGCTTCTTTCCTGGAATGCCACATGATTGAATATTGACCTGCATATCTCGTCGGACAATTTCTCAATGTTGATCCGATGGTCAGTTCCCATCATCGTTGCCACAGAATGTTTACGAGTGGTCACTAGAATTCTGCTTCCTGGTGCACCGCCTGTGAGAGATGGTTTCAGTTGTTCCCATTGTCTATGATTTTCTGTCCATACATCATCAAGGACAAGAAGGAACCTCTTTCCCTTAATGGATTCAGAAACCCTTTGCAAAAGAGATTGCAATTCAACCAAATCCGGTGCCCTCCCTTCAAGCTGCTCAAGGATAGCTTTGGCTATTCTAACCTCATCAAATGGATCTGAAACACACACCCATATCTTTTTCTCAAAATGAGCCGTAACATCAGCATCATTAAAAGCTAGTTGGGCGAGAGTTGTTTTTCCAATTCCGCCTAGCCCTACTAGAGAGATGGCATCCACGTCCCATGCTTCCTGACTACTTTCACCCAGCAACTTGCTTACTAAAGCTTCCCTGTCATTATCTCGACCACTCACGATTGATTCATCAACAAGGGAGGTACTTGTTATTCGTTGGAGTTCATCAGTGGCTCTGTACAACTCAAAGCCATACATAGATTTCTCTTTGGCAATGTCGTCCAGTTTTTCACATACTTCTTTTGATCTTGAGGGCAATGTCTCGACGTCGAACCACTTGATTGAGACAAAAGCAAGGAGATCCCAGGAAGGAACACCGTATCTTCTGCAGGCTGTGAGTATTTTCTTCAGCATCCCTCATTTTCCATGTAAGAATTGCAGAGCTCCATTCATCTAGCACGTCATCGATATCATAGCATACATTTTTGAGCTTGTCTACCCAGTCTCTTACAGCCTTATCCTTCACTTGTTTTCTATCTGCATCTTCAAGGACAGATTGGATAGCAAGGAGATTGCTTTTCAGCTTGTCGACTTGTTTCTTCACACCCCCTCCTAGGTTCACCTCTTCTTGTACCTATTAGTGTATAAAAGATAAGAAATTTGAAGCAGAGGAAACATTTCTATAATTTCAATACAATTTCTTAATTTTTGGCAACGGATAGATTAATTTTTTTTTATTAATATATTTTATTGTGAAATGGATTGACAATATTAATAATTTGTTTATAAAATATTTATTAAAAATAATAATATCTCTTTTTTCTTTTTATCTTCATTATGATGATATCTGTCTGCACCCTGCTACTTTACAGGAAGGTATAAAATGAATCTTAAATGGTACAACGTTAAACCTGTAGGTATGGAAAGAGTTCAATGTTCTCACGAGAGAAGGATTTCTCCTTTGAACCGACATAAAATCTGGTTTTCATTTTACATTAAACTATAGATATATGGATGTATAAAGGCAAGTGAATAAAAGGATCTGCATGTATATATTTGTGAAGTCCATTTAGAAATAAAGCCATGATAATAAGATTGTGTGTTAACTATATAGTTTTAATTCGCACCAAATACTCACTCGCTAGTCCTTTGAACTTTTTATTGATTATTTTACCCTTAATAGTTCAGTTTAAAGAGAATTGGCAAGTACTCTTGTTTTGCCTTTTTCGGTTTTCTTATATTAGCAATGACATATTTTCTTTTAGGTTATTTTGGAATTGTGAAAAATAATAGAACAAGAAAAAGAAGATTCTTTAATAAAATCCCAATATATATTTGAGGATTTAAAATATTATTTTTATTTTTTCAAGTTAAAAGTATTCTTTTTTATGATAGGAAGAAAAAAGGCTTGACCTTTACATTTCTTATCTCTGCTAGGTAAATCAGGTTATTGCAGATGGCAGAAAAATACCTGTTGAGCAACGATCGTGGTTAACTGCTCCAAGATCGGAGATACAAGTGCCTCAGCCATCGTATGTTTAATTAGTTCTGATTGGAAACAGAGAGAGAGAAGCAATGATGATAGGATGACCAGAGAGAAAGAGAGGGTGAGGGGAAGGAGGCGGCTGATTGTGAATGGAAGTTAGTTTATATACTTAGGGTTTGGTGTTGCAGGTGGAGTTTTTTCAACTTGTAGTTTTTTTATTAGCGAAGCTTGTATTTTAGTGTCTCAACATTTTTCTTTGTTAGTTTTTGTAGGGTTGTGGTAAAGCGAGAGCACAACCCTTGATGGTAGAAAAATGAAATTGATGTGACGTGTAAACCTGAAGTAATGAGAAAGATTTGATGACCATTAGAGGATTAAATGAGAATCAAAGAAAATAGGAATGACAGAGGAAATAAAAGCAGCTCATGCAATTGAAAAACTTGAAAGCAGGGTTTTTGCGGGAATTAGGGTTCTTGCGGGCTAAGAAATGTGATATTAACGAGGCTTGAAAGCAGGTTCTTCGAGGACCTGCAGGTTTATTTATCAACTGTATAAAAACTGACATGGGTTTGATATTCCAAGTTTTATCATCTGCATTGAACTATCTTCAATGAGTATTTTTCTTTCCTAGAAAATCTTGAATTCAAACCTCCTTTTCATAACAAAAAAGATTGCATATAATTTGAAAGTAATAAATCATTCTCTCCTTTTCACTTTCCGTGTCTAATCTCTGAAACCAATTAAAATTTCTAATAACCAATTAGAATTTCTCATTATCAAATTGGATGAAATTATTAAATTAGATCCTTAATTTTTTAATTCATCAAATTATTAAACTGGATGTTTAAATTTTTTTAGGGGGTTGGGTGTCGTTGCATCAACTTATAACACTATATATAGTGATCATTTGTGATAATTATGTTGTGGGTTGAAAATATTTAGCAACACTAAAAAGTATCTTTAAATATATTTTGAAGAGTCATTACATATTGTTTTCTGTTTTTTGTAGTGCAATGATAGTAAAATATAATGTTAATTTTAGCATCACACCATCACTAATGCAATAGAAAATGAATCTTCAATTGTTCGACGTCAAACCTATATATATATAACATAAGCTTGGTGGATCAAAGAAATATAGAGAACAAAAGGCAAGTGAATAAAAGTATCTGTATTTGTAAAGTCTATTTGGAAATAAATCCATTATAATAAGATTATGTGAACTATAGTTTTTAAGCGAAAAATATTCTTCCTTTAAAACACTCACTAATTATTTTAACATTTGATTGATTATTTTACAGTTTAATGAGAGGATCGACAACTCCTTCTTTTTCCTTCTAATTAAGAATATTTGTTTTAGATTATTTCCGGAAATATGAAAAATAATAAAACAATAAAAAGAAATTTCTTTAATAAAATTCAAATCTAGATCTGAGGATTTGATATTTTATTTTATTTTTCTTATAAAGGAAGAAAAAGAGACTTCATTTTTATATTTCTTCTTCATGTGAAGAAAAACTGAGGTTTTATATTGCAAATTGTATAAAAGTAATTACCTGTTGAGCAACGACTGTGGTTAACTACATATTTGCCCCCCTCTTCTTCTTTTTGTGTTGAAACAGCAACAGGGTACATGCACTCCATGTCAAAGTCAAGTCCATAACCAGACCAGTAAAGAACATTGACCTACGAGTTCCATTGAAGTTCCGATTATGAGCAGGCATGATTTCAACCCAGTGTATTTAGACTATAAATATATCAAGAAATTAATGCATTTTCAGTTTTATTTTTTTTATGTTTTCGGTTTTATCATATCAAAATAATCTAAAATCACATTTGATGTTTTTACACTTCAAAGCACTTTGAAAAAACACTTACAAACATGATAAAAACGCTTCGAGTTGAAGTTAAGAGAAAGAGTTTTGGAATATATTCTGGAGGCTGTAGATCATTGTCTGTAGCACTCCCCTCATGTGATAGATATATAGATATAAGGTTGTACACAATACTAAACATGTAGTGTACTACACATGATCAGAATCTTATATAAGGTAAATACAAGATAAATATAAATATACATAATTATAAACATTTCATAATACGCCCCCTCAAGCTGAAGGAGGAAATTCCACATAAAGCTTGGACCGAAAATAAGTGAAGGATGCGTGAGGAAGAGGTTTGGTAAGAACATCAGCAAGTTGATCCTGCGAGGAGATGAACCGAACCTCAATTTCCTTTTTAGCAACTCGATCACGAACAAAGTGATAATCGACTTCAACATGCTTAGTGCGAGCATGAAAGATAAGATTGACAGACAAGTAGGTAGCAACCAAATTATCACACCAAAGGATAGTCATAGAATCAGGAGAAAAATGAAGATCTGACAACAAAGCCCGAATTCATAAGATCTCAGCAGTACCATCCGCAAGAACCTTATATTCTGCTTTAGTCAATGAACAAGCCACTGCTCGTTGTTTTGCAGACTTCCAAGAAATAGGTGTTCGGTCGAGATATATCAAGTAGCCACCGGTGGATTTTCTATCATCAAGACTACCAGCTCAGTCAACATCTGTAAAACCATGTAAGGAAAGAGAAGAACCCCGAGTGATGTGCAGACCATAAGATGTCGTACCTTGGAGATACCGGACAATTCCTTTGACAAGAGATACCGGACAATTCTTTTGACAAGAGACCAATGGCCATCGGTAGGCGAGTGCATAAACTGACAGACTTTACTAACAGCATAACAAATATCTGGACGAGTAAAAGTGAGATACTGCAAAGCACCAACAATCTATCGGTAACGGGTAGGATCAGAGTACCGAGTATCCGAAGTCAGCAATAGCTTAGACGAGGATGAAGCAGGCGTGTCGACAGCTTTACACAAAGACATACCAGCTCGCTGAATGATATCAGGAGTATATTTATGATGTGAGAGCATAAGTCCTATGGCAGTCTTGGTGACTTCAATCCCCAAGAAATAATGCACAAAGCCTAAATCCCTAATTTTGAACTCTGAATTCAGTAAGGTAATCAAGTGGCATAGCAAAGTTGAATTGTTCCCAGTAAGCAGAAGGTCATCCACATACACAAGCAAGTAAATGAGATCATGGCCAGCAGAGTAAATAAACAGAGAAGTATCAGCATTAGAGGCACGAAAACCAAGAGAAATGAGATAATCACTAAGTCTGGTATACCACGCCCGGGGAGCCTATTTTAAACCATAGATAGACTTATGAAGGCGACAAACATGAGATGATAGAGTTGGATGAGAGAAACCAGGTGGTTGCTCCATATACACCTCTTCTTGAAGAATCTCATTCAAGAAGGCATTGTGAACATCAAGTTGATGAATAAACCACCAGCGAGTCACAACAATAGTAAGTACTAACCGCACAGTTGCAGGCTTAACAACCGGACTGAAAGTCTCAAGGTAGTCTATTTTTTCTTGTTGAGTGAACCCTCTGGCAAAAAAATGAGCTTTATACCTATCAACACTACCATCCGCTCGCTGCTTGATTTTATAGACCCAACGACTACCAACAACATTCATAGAGGAACAATAAGGAACTAGAGTCCACGTACCATTAGAGTGCAAGGCTCAAATTTCATCTTGCATGGCTTGCTGCCATGCCGAATGTCGAGAAGCGTCTTTGAACATGAGGGGTTCATACTCAGGAGAAGCAGGACACACAGGAGCAGAGGACTGAGACACACTAAAATGCGCCTGTTTTGGGTGGCGAGGACGAAGTGTCAAGTGGTGGCTGCGAGAGGAGTCAGCTGGCAGAATTGATGGATTATGAGGAACCTGCTGAAGATCAAAATCTACCAAATTCAAGCTAGGAGAAGAGCCAGAGGAAGGACCCGAGGTGGGATTGCTATGAGGTCGAGATAAAGACACAATATGAGAAGAGATCGCTGACAATGGAATCGCCATACCTGGAGAAACAGAGAGCATACTTGGAGAGTGATCGTTAGAAACATAATAAAGTGGAGATGGAGCATAGGGATTGTTACTCACGGTATGAGGTGAAGGGGAGGCAACAACCCTGGGGTCAGGCGTTGGAGAAAGGGGCGGAGATAAGGCAGATGGAGAAGTCATAGGTGTAGGAAAAAGAGTTAAGGCTGGGAGTGTTGTTTGTAAAGATGGAGAAGGCAAGGGTGTTGTCTGTTCAGAACATGCAAAGGAAAATGTATTTTCATTAAATTTAACATGACGTGCAATATACATACAAGAGGACAACAAATCAAGGCAACGATAACCCAAATGAGAGGAACTATAGCCAAGAAACACACATGGGGTAGAACGGAAATCTAGTTTATGTCGATTATAGGGACGAAGCAATGGAAAGCATAGATACCCAAAAATACGAAGAAAACTGTAATCAGGAGGAGATTTAAACAAACTTTCAAAAGGGGTACAACTATTTAAAACAGCAGTAGGCATACGATTTATGAGATAGACAACCATTTCAAAAGCATAACTTCAAAATTTTAACGGAGCCTTACATTAACCAAGAAGCGTAAGGCCAGTTTCAACAATATGACGATGACGACGCTTAACCATATCATTTTGTTCATGTGTGTGAGGACAAATTAGACGGTAATGAATGGTTTTAAAATATATGTTTAACTTCCTATATTCACCACCCCAATCTGTTTGAACTGACTTAATTTTGGTGGCGAATTGGCATTCAACAAGAACTTGAAACTGATGAAAAATGTTAAACACATCAGATTTAGCTGCTGAAGGAAAGAACCAGATATATCCATAAAAATCACAAAATAACAATAACCATCATTAGATAGCATAGGAGAAGGTCCCCAAACATCACTGGAAACAAGCTCAAGAGGAGCGCAAGTTTTATGACCAGTAAGGCCTAACGAAAAACGTGATGATTTTCCTAAACAATTAAAATTAAAAACTCTAGAAGTACATGAAACTTTATTATTTGATACTAAAGAACCTAAAATACAAGAGCTAGGATGCCCAAGATGACGATGCCAAACATTAGCAGTGGAGGACACAGACGTAGACAGGAAAGCTTGAGGTACGGACGTTGCAGAAGACTCGGATAAGACATATAAACCATCGCTACTCTGACTGGAAAGGAGCACCTCCTTGGTTATCAAATCCTTAACATAAAACATAGATGAATGAAATTCAAAAAATACGTTATTCTCAATGCAAAATTTTTGAACAGACAATAGAGGTTTTTTTAATATTTGGGACATGTAGAACATTCGATAGAATAAAAGTGCATTTGGGAGTATAAAGTTTAGAGTGGGCAATATGTGATATAACAAGTCCCTTGCCATCACCAACATGTAATTGATCACTGCCAGGATAGGGCTCTGAACTCGTCATACTGGCAAGGTCCGATGTCACATATTGATTAGCACCCGTATTTGGAAACCAACTTGCAGAAGAGAGCTGAGGATTCTGAAATGCTAAGTTAGCGGTAGCTTGTAAATTATGTGAGGTGAATTGGGAATAATACTTGGCTGAATGCCCAAAGCCATAACACAATTGACATTTTGAAAGTTGTTGTTAGAGTTGGAAAACCCACGAGAATGCTGCTGCCAACCAGTCCTAGACTCATGGGAACCCTGCTAAAAACCAGACCCAGATGTCTGCTGCCAACCAGATCCAGGCGGGCCATTGTTTCCACCATGGTAGCCTCTTCATCCACCTCGATGACGTCCACGCCCACGATAGGAGTGACTAGAAGAACCACCGAAACCACTCCGCTGGGCTAATAATGCTGAAGCCGTGGGATTTGAAGGTGTGGGCAGTAGAGGTGTTGTCATAGGAGAGCCAATAGTGGATTGAAGGGAGCTCTTATTGAGGTATTCATGAGTGAGCAAGTGACTGTGAAGATCAGAGTATAACAAAGGGTCTGCCCGTGTAGACAAACTGGTCACTAAGTTTTTGAAATCACTGCGTAAGCCCTGAGACACATAAAGATTAAAGTCCTCTAGGGAAAGAGGCCGATTAGCAGCAGCCAACTCATCGAATAAGACCTTAGCTCGCTGTAGATAAACACTAACTGAGTCATCGCCTTGATGTAAATCCTGAAACGACCCATGTAATTGCATAATCCTTGAAGGGGATGGTGAGGCAAAGGATTTTTCAAGTGTCTGCCAGATGCTATGAGATGTGTCACAATCAACCACAAGATGTAGAATTTCAATAGATAAAGAGGAGAGGAGAGCACTCATAATTAATTGGTCTTGTTGCTTCCATGAAAGAAAGGATGGATTAATAACAGGAGTTGTTGTATCGTTGGTAGCAATATAGAGTGTAGGACAAGAATAGGACCCGTCAACAAAGACAGACACACCCTGACCCAACAAATATGGTGCCATTGAAAAATCCAGGCAGAGGTGCCATTGAAAAACCTAACGCAGATTGCATAATTGAAGAATTAGCAGGAAGAGATGTAGATAGCGTGTTTGCGGATTGAGATGCGGTAGGATCCGTGAGGAGAGGAGAGAAACGCCGATTGAAGATAAAAGTCATGTTGAAAGTATAATGCTCTGATACCAAGTTGAAGTTTAAGAGAGAGAGTTTTGGAATATATTCTGGAGGTTGTAGATCATTGTCTGTAGCACTCCCCCTTATGTGATATATATATATATATATATATATATATATATATATATATATATATA
>Ga0307513_10002868_pt1 | contig 23606 bp, 29 predicted proteins | sample 15_EM_MG_FD_202174 | JGI IMG/M metagenome (GOLD analysis project Ga0307513, IMG submission 202174) | Populus trichocarpa ectomycorrhiza microbial communities from riparian zone in the Pacific Northwest, United States - 15_EM | ecosystem: Host-associated > Plants > Roots > Unclassified | place...
AGTACTTTGAATCTCCAAAAGCCAGGGTCAGTCAGGACTTGGTTGCCGAAATTTCCGGGGCTTAGTCAGTGCCATTAAAACCCGTGCTCCATCAAACACTTCAACAGGTGGAAACCCATCTTGCGAAAAAATTAGCCGTACCCTGCGGAGTTGTATCGAAAAACCTAAATGTCGCACGCAAAACACTATTCAAAAGTTGCCTGAACACACCATCACATCAGCACATCTCAACGAATTCAAACAGGAATTGTAAACCCTACTTGAACAGGGTCCTTGAAGCCCGCAACGATCCTATATATTTCGCAAACACCAAGAACACATCCATGAAGGCAGTCCCCAGCCTAATCATAGCGTACACCCCAACATAAAACAACGGATGCTCGAGGGCATTCGGCCACTGAATCCCGGCGTCGGATGTGACCAAGCGGAAGAGCCAATCCAAGTGAGTGTGTGACGACGACGCGCCAACCTGGCCGTAAGCTTCACCCCATATCTCGATAAAATTCAGGATACATCACCAAGAAGAGGTCATAAACCACACACACCATGATCCAAATCTTCTGCGCCAGATCTGAGACTTGCCAGAAAGCCATGATCACAATCAGGAGCGCATAAATCCAGTATGACCTAAATTATTACGTCAACATCCACACGAAAAGGATATACCATAGAGGCGGGCAACTCACACAGCCTTGATATAGGTCTTATAAATTACCCACTTCACCCCGCCCACCTCGCGATGTTCGTCCTTGACCAGCTCCCTCGGCGTGGTTGTCTTTCCCTTATTTTCGCCCTGCTCTATCTCCTCCTCTACTCTCCCCCCCTTCGCCTCGACAAGCTCCTCCTTTCTATCTTCGGTCGTGATGCTTCCCTCCGCCTCAATGCCCTCCAACAGCCCCTGCGCCCGCAGCTCTTTGACCGTGCCTTGCATGTCGATGCACCCGCCACGCATGCGGACAAAGTAATGCGCACCAGGGAGGACAAGGCTGGCGTGGTGCGTCACAAGAATCTAAAACGATGCACTTATTTTCACCATAGAAATAATCAAAGGGGACGACACGCACGACAGTGCGATGCGCAAGCAACGGGCCGCACAGCAAGTGTTCGTATAAGAATCGGGCGGTATGGCCATCCTGCAAACGCGAAGCTCAGTCATCGTGTCTAGCAGCTACGCCGGGTACGGGAATGTGCTTACCACCGCACTGAGCGGGTCATCCAGTAGCACATACTTCGTCCTGGCGTACACTGCACGCGCGAGGGCCACGCGTGCCCTTTGGCCTCCAGACAGATTTGCACCCCTTTGAATGTCCGATCGTGATCAGTCCCCCATTTCCCAAAGAGGAAAAAAGAAACGCGAGGCAGAACTAGAGAAGACAAAGGGGCCCACCTCGTTCCGACCTCCGTCCTATCCCCATCCTCCAATATCTCGAAATCCGATTCCAACGCACAACACTCCACGACTTCCCTATACCTTCTCTCTTCGTACACCTGCCCAAATAATATATTATCCCGAATGCTTTGATGCCTTATCCAGGGCGTTTGGGCCGCATATGACACTGTGTGGATGAGTCCATGCTCGTCGACCTTGTGCGGATCCTTCGACAACAAGAGCTTGCCAGGCGGGAAGGTCGGGAGGGTCGTCATTTCCCCGAGCAGCGCCATCTACGAGACGGCGAAATCGGCGTCGAGAACAAACGGACGGAAAAAAGAAGAGAGCTTACAAGCAACGCAGTCTTACCGCTCGCAGTCGGGCCACTGATGACTGTCAGCTTGTCCTCAGGGAACATCACACTGATACCGCGCAGCTCAAACTTGGGGGCCTCGTCCGCCAGCAACAGCAACGCTGTTTCTCCTTCCTCTTCTGCCTGAGCCAAATGTGCAGAGGGCTCTCGATCCTCTGCCCTGTTCTCCCCTTTGCCCTCCTTACCCCCTGGTATAGCATTCCACCTAAACGACCCGTTCATGATCCCCAATCCAGTGTTATACCCATTCTCTGGCTCATCGTTCCGAGAAGTCACGGCGGCCTCCTTGAGCGACGACACCTGTTCTGAAACCTCGACTTCGTCCAGATACACCGCAATCCTCTTCAACGATACATTCACCTAGCTCTCTTCGTCAGCATCCACCACAAAACCAAAGAGAGAGCAAAAAATCAAAAAAAGAAGGAAAACTGCATACCTGTACAATATTCGTAATCCATGTCGGAATACTATTCAACGGCGCCCCAATCATCTTGAACAGCGCAATCGCCTTTCGATTTCCCCCTCATTAATATCTTCGCACCAAAAATATACACAAAAAAAGAGGGATAGACTCACAGTAAACGCGATACTAACAGTCAACTCGTTTCCACTCAACACAAAGACAGAAAATGAAATAATGGCAACCAGCACTGGGGCAGCCGTAAACACCGCGTGCAGCTGCACTGTGTTCAGCTGCTCCCTCCTCAGCCACCGCAACTCCTTCTCCCGTGAGTCGAGCGTGCGCTGGATCCACTTGTCTTCCCATGCGAAGAGCTTGATAAACTTGATCTTTTTTGTGTTGAGTTTAATTAGATCGACGAATATCGTTTTTGGTTCGATCAGGTAGTAAGGAAGACGGATAGATTTTATTAGATGAGTTAGGAGACACGAGAGGAAGGAGAAAAAAAAACACTTACAGCCCCAACAAGCTCACTCAACACTCCCATCCTCGCATCTTTCGCCGCGAATAACTCCTTGTGGATCGTTATCCGCCTCCTTGTAACCCAGACGTTGAGCGGCCACAGCACAACAAAGATGATGAAGCCAGCGAACGCGCTCAGACCGAGAAGTCTGAGTAGTTTGCATTAGTTAAATTATAGGGCGGGAAGAGCGGGAAAAACGTACTTATACAGGGAGAATCCTGCGATCAGAATCTCGAACGGTGCACCGTAGAGAAGGTACATCGAGCTCGCCGTAGTCGAGATCTAATCCAAACTTATGCATCAGCATTGTCTGATCTCTACCACGAAAGACAAAGCAAACCCACGAGATTGGCATCCCCCGCCATCAGATTCACAATCTTTCCCATATCCGCGCCGACCTTGGGATCATTCTTTCGATCCCATGTTTTCTTCCCGTTCTCCTTATCTGTATTAGGAACCCCAGAAATATACGTCCTCTTCAGCGTTTTGTCATATATTACAGCCATGAGCGCCGACCGGATCCGCGTCGCAGCACGGCGGCCGTACCATAGGTGCTGTAGCTCTGTTTCTGACTAGAAAAATAAATATAAGTGAGGGTAGAGCAAGGACAGGATGAAAAAGATGGTACCACGAGGAGGACACATATGAACGCAAGGAACGCGTATACGTATAAGGGTGCCCGTTCCTTGGGTGTAGGGTTTGGTATGGCGATTCCGTCGAGGATGCGTCTAGAATTGTGCATGAGATTGAGTTGTCATAGCTGTCATGGAAACGTTGCCACGACGAACTTGAGGAAGAAGGGAGAAGCGTAGCGGAGGACAATGGCGACGAAGGTGAAGACAAAGTCGATGCTGTATACAGGAAAAAAAATTAATGACAGGTAATAGTAAAAGGAGGAATGTGTACGCGCATGACATCAAAAGAATTCGTGGCCAAGATCGTCCAGAAAAGGGACGAGCGTCTGTCAAAATTAACAACTTGAAGTGGATAGATTTAGAATTGACGGACTGCATGGCGATGAATTTAAGAAAGACAGGTCGGGACTGCATGGTCGGGCTCATATTCGGGACATCCTCTTCTTCTAGTGTTTTGTAACGCCCCTATAAAAAGGTCAGTGCTAAAAACGCCAGATGAATATAAAAACAGACCCTGTGGACAAGAGGGTACACCCAGTGGAAAGTGACCCATCCAAACAGCGTCGTATAATCCTCCACTGAGACCGATTTTCCCTAACACCAAGGTCAATTCCAACTCCCAAACGTCAATCAAATGCTTACGATCTCCTCTATATTCACCCTCTCACTCGGTACCCCAACTGGCATACCCAGCAGCACCCCCAATACAAAGACCACACACCCAAAGTTCGCCGCCAACATCGCGAGCACTACCACGCCCGGCCATGGCGCAGCACCAACGGCATGATCGTAGAGTACCCCTCCAAGCTGTAGGACGGCTCCGATCAGTAGGAGAAGATAGCAAGCGAAGATGTCGTAGGGCGGGGTGAGCGAGGGATTGAATACGGCGCGAACGACGGAGTAGAGCCACACAGTAGCGACAAGGAAAGGGAGTGAGGCGGCAGCGAGAGAAATGTCAGGCGAGAGGAGAGCGTATGACCCATACGCAAGCCATGCGAGCATCTGGCCGATGCCGACGGAAGCGAAGACGAGGTGCGGCCAGCGCGAAGCTGGGTTGCCGAGAAATGCCGGGGTATCATTGACGTCGAATGCCTCTGCTTCGGCGAGGGTGAGGAACTGTTCGAACGGAGACTTGAGGGAAGCGAGCATTCCATGGGTTTTCATCGAGAGGGGAACGGAGAGGAATATGAGAGCGAAGGCGAGAATGCCGGGGGGAAGGGCAGCCCAGGCAGCACGAACCCAGGGGTTACTCAAGTCGAGGACGCCATTCATAGCGGTCTCTGGTACCAACAGGAACCGTCCCTAGCACGTCAAGCGATGTCATGGTTATCACCGCTATTTTTGACATCCTCATCAAAATATCACTGATCATGACACACTCCATAGCGTTTCCAACTGTGATTACGTGTGTTCAGTCTCTCGGTGAGGATACACCTTTGGGGGTATTACGTAGCCGAAACACTCTTCTAGATGTGTACTAGTACGCGGACTCTACGAGTATTGCCTCGTCGATTCCTAACGTCACTTCACACACGTAGTTCATTACGTGCCCTTAAGCATGAGGACAATACATGAGGAGATGAGGCGAGCAAAGAAGCCAAGTTTTGAAAGGATCGCAAAAAAAAAAATCGTTTGATAATGTATTTCACAACCAAATCAAATCATCTTCTCTCGCCACAAGATCCAGGCTTTGCGTAATGAATGCCCACTTATCGGTAGCATGTTTGCATACCGGCTTTCCAAGGGTTTACCACCACCGTGTCCTCCCTTTTCAACCTGAAAAAGCAAGGGATGTGGGTTATTGGGCGCAGTGTACTGGAGCTGTCATGCAATGAATTTGTACGAATGCATTCGCACAACAAGTTCGTCATCTAAAGTACATCAGAAATATCAGGACAAGGTGAACTCTCCTGGCGCGATCATCGGCATGGTGGCTGGCAGAACTTGGCCTCTGGGAATATATTTTCGCTTGTCCAGGTAACTCCTGTGAAAGTCTCGGATAACTTTAAGAGGCGGAGATCATCATGGAACTTATCAGTTGTGAACTTGCAGAACTGACAAAGGGGATCAGGGACTGACCATGAAAATACCTTGAGAAGATCGAGAATGCCACCCTCAGCGACAGCAGCACCAAATAATCCTTCAGGAGTACAGTCGAACCCCTCATAAGGCATACCTCTCAGGAGGCATACAGCCCCATAAGGCATAGGGTTGGGCTGCCACCAAACCTAGGTTTTACACCAAAATCGACCTCTCATAACGCATAACCTCCCATAAGGCATAGCGTGGACCGTCCACCGAGGGGTATGCCTTAAGAGGTTCGACTGTAAACCTATGTACCCAGCGGAAAGTTAAAAATAGAACCGATAAGAAAACGCTGGTGCCAAAATCTCACCGCCGTTGGATGCGTCATTGATAGCAATCATGCTTCGGGCGGCGTATTTATTCTGGACTAGATTCTCCCTTGAAACTACATATAGTGTTAAAAATCATGTACGAGTCAGGATAAAGAGACATACGCCGCAGCTATAAAATCATCAAACCCATTTGCCTGTCCAAGAGAGTCAGTATATTTCATTGCCGTAACGAAGGATCACCCTGAATCACCCCCACCTCTGACATTAGGGAGAGCGAAAACTGCACCATAGGTTTTCAAAAAAGTCAGGATGGCGGAACTGAAGAATGGGACAATCAGAGTCGCAAATCCGCCGTAGCCTATGCAGAGTAGCACAAGAGTTTGTCAATGATCTCTCCAGCACTAAACGACGTAAGAAACCTCACTGTATTGGAGGGCAGTCGCAGTCGCATCAAACGGGGTTGATTTTATGGCGAACAATGAACATGGGAATTTTCGGCCGTCTTTGCTCCGTTCACCTTGGTTGTCCTCAAAACTCCCCACCGCTGACCCTCAGGAGCCACAAAGTCATAGCGCGCAATCGTGCTGAATGTATTGAATCGGACACGGTGATGAAAAAGTGGCATTGTTTCTCTCGGTTAGTTCAAATCGATACCGTGCCGACAAAGTCTTGTGCTAGACGAGCAATATGAGTCCCGTCCTTGGGATAGATGAATCTCATCATTGACCTATAACAATCTGGTTAAAAAGGAGAAGGGCGGAAAGAGGAATGAGTTATTACGTTTCGTTTGTAGATCGCAACAAAATATACCATGTTGGCGCTGGGGAACAGCGAGGAAGACAAGGAATATTCCCTTACACTTGATACTTCATCTAGGTCAGTGGGTTGCGCCAGAGACGACTAACTTGTCTTACATTGAGATGTTGTAATGTCATGTAACATCTTTATCAGTACCTCCTTGGGTCCTGTCCACAACATCACCTACAGGAGGATGGCGCTAGATATTTTACTGGTTAAAACTTGTGGATCTCCATGCTGGGAGGTGAACCTACTTGGTAAAAGAAACCTTTGGCGTCCTCGGTCCACGACATGGTTGAAAACTTGACATATTTGATTTCATCTGGGAAGCGACCATCCCCTGCTTCGGAATCCTACTTTCGACAATAGAGAGGCAGCGGCGCGGACAAAAGTCTTTACGTATAGTCGTTCCCCTGGGCTGCTGGGTCAAACACAGACACGCGAAAAGACATCACTCATGGAGTGCGATATTGAATACGCAATATATGTGCCGCAGCAGGAGAAGTTGCAAGAGATCGACGCGGCAGTACCATCCGTGGCAAGTTGGGCTTCGTAAGCAGTGTTAGAAAGGTCGTTTATATTTGTCCGGGTGCGGGCCTTACATCGAAAAATACCTCGCCGATAAGGGTTTCATCCTTCGAGAAATCATGTAGCGCAGTTTCCTTGGAGAGGTAGCAAAGCACTACAATCCCACGATAATTTGTGTAGATAAATTTTAATAAAATAATGAGCTAAATTCGTGGGAAATATTTACCCGCTTGGGCTTGCAGGCCGCTGTTATAGAGTTGGCGCCAAGAACTTGGAATAATTTCGGTCAACGACGACTGGCCGGCTGCGGAAGATCACAATTCACCTTTGCATAACTCTTGCTGGCACGGAGAGGTCTAGGAGCTTCTCCCTATCCGAATTTTTATTGAGGCAAGATCACATGAACAATTCTTGAGCGGTCGTCCCAAGGTCGTCCACTCGTCTGTCTCTTCTCCATACCCTTCCAGCCATTGATACGGGTCGAGAACGGGTACATCGACGTGATCTGGGCGATGAGTAGGGGGGAGGCTGCCTGGTGTCCATGGAATATACTGGGTCATAGCGTTCATGCGCAGCGCTTTCAAACACAAGAATATCAATGACGTGGGTTTCGTAGTTTGTACACGGGATTATCGATGACGTGGGGTTTATAGCTTGTACAGGGGACTCTGAACTATCAATGATGTGGGTTTTATATGTATATGAACAGTTCTTCGACGTTTCTCAACACAACTTCGCAACAGAAAAGGACCTGTAATATGGTTCAGCACGTGATATAGTTGTGGGAGTAGCTACAAAGAGAAAAATGAGGCATTACCTTGCTTTGTGAGGTGCACATATGAGCTACGGTGTGGGCCTTTCAGCAGAGCCTGGTGGAACGATGGACGGTGAGCAGAGGTGTAGGAAAAATATCGAGTAAACACGAACTTGTCCACAGCGTTGACGATGAGGCCATCATCGAGAGGGTGAGTGGCCATGCTATGGCCGTGCCAGTCAGGAAGACGGGTGGCGTTAACGTTGTACATGGCGATTGAGATGGCGAGTAGCTTTAAAGTTGCAATTGGTGATGGCGGAATGCTAAAGTCTTCTAAGATTGCGTCGCGTTTTTATACGTTCAAGCACGAGCACCCACGTGCATTGTTCAGCCACTCACCCTTTCGAGGTGTATCAAATCGAGCAAACAGTGCTTGAAGTGGTTCGAGGTCGATCTTAGCCAATCCCAGTCCAGCTTGTAACCCGCACAATGTATATTACAATGCATAATATCTGCACAAGAACCAAGGATAGTAACGTTGGTGTTTACCACTATGCTTCATTGGAAGGTATCCGAAAATAATTTCATATAATGGAACAATTGAAATTACCCTGGCAGGTCATTGGGCTTCCATATACAGTAGTACAGACGTCACCAAGTATGTACTTGGAGCTTATCTACAGATGTAATTAATCCAGGGAGACCACACGTTTCAAAGAAGCGTCATAGCGCAAGTCATGCGCAGGGACAATCGGGGTACATATGAAATTTTGGATTCATGATCAGAAAACCAAAGTCCTTGAGAATTCGGCCCCTTGTTATTCGCCTACATCCAGCCACCCCATTGGTCATCGGGCAACAAAAGTACGAAATGAAGGGGTTATCAATTTGAAAAAGGACTGATGCAGATCCAAAGTTCTTGAATCAATTAAGCCTTACCAGGTAGTAGTTTGCACTAGAGGTTTCGCCGTTTGAAAATCCTGCAATTTGTGCTCCAGCTGATCTGGTTTCCAAAAAAAGGAAATATTTCGCTCCTTCCTAGGCCTCGTTTTGTACTGCACTCTCTGGACACGAATTGTGAGCTTGAAGTCAGATAAAACAATTCGAGCCGCTATGAGATCAGGCTGTAGGCTACGAAAATTTGTCTATCGACTGAGTGATCGACCTCAGCCCTTAAATGTGCACGAAAGTACCATTAGAGGTCCAGGATTCTGGGGGGTTGATTCTAGCCATCGGCTTGGACTTATTTCAACACATATGGTCTCACTGGATTACATGGAGAGAAAGTGGGGTAAGCTCCCTGCATGATGACGTTTGTACCACTATAATATGCCGAAGGAATGGAAATGCAATGACCTGCAAGTATTATTTAGTTTCGATTATCCATTGTTCAGACGTTATCAACAGAGGCGAAAACCCCTTGCGACACATCGTAGATCTCCTGCCATTTCAGTTCAGATAATTCGGATGACCTTAATAGGTGTTACGAAAATATGAGGGGAGTCACCCTAACCCGAACAATATAACTTCAGCCACTGTCACGGTCGCACTGTATTAAACCTTGTCCACATTTGTTAATGTGGAACAAGCTGCTGGAAAACATCAGTTCTGCTTAAGTACTAGGACGCAAACCCTTGTCGCCGCTAGATGGTGGCGGGATCCATCCCAGAAGCATGGCAGGGAACGAGGAGTCGATCTGTATCACGGTGTGTACGGCGAGGTGTGGTACTTGCGCAGAAAGGTTAGACCGTACGAAGTAGGTCGATCGGCGTTATTGTCCGAGTCTTGCGAGGGAGTGGGAAGTTATGGAAAGCGGGACTGCGCATGACAGAAATTGGCTATCTAAAAATTCCAAAAGAACTTTCTCTATCATCCAACTTCCACCTGGATGCCGAAGTGTACGATATCGTTGACGGTAGATAGCCGGAATCCATGGATGGTATTGAGGTATGATGATTGGCAATTAGGAGGAATGAGGCTTCAAACATAGGCAAGAAGTTTACAATTTGAGATTCCCGATACTCTTTTCAATATTCTACACAACCAGCCCCGGCGCTATAGCTCGATACCTTCCAGCCACCGATTAACTAGCGCCAGTGCCTCCTTGGGTTTATCATACGGCACCTGCACAGAAATCATAACTGTTAGTATGGATCAAATGACAATGACGAAGTTACACCCACCATGTGCCCCGCGCCTTCCACCGCCGCATACACTAGCCCGCCCCGCCCGCGCGTCAGTCCCACTCGCTCATTGTCTACTATCCACTCCCGTAGCTCCTCCGCCGCGAACTCGTCGTGTCCACTCCACTCCAGCTCAAGTGTCCACCGCTCGTTCCCGATCCAATTACACATCCAGTCGTACGTTCCCACGTATACCAGGACACGGATGTCGCGCTCAAGGAGTGCAGCAACGTGCAGATGCGACGTGCGCAGCTGGTCATGCGATAGGGTGAAGGAGGTACCTACTAGCACAGAGCAGGACGAGAAGGGGAGTGAATCGAGCGAGGGGTCGACGCCAAGGAGAGCCCGAGTAGACGGGGCATTGAGGTAGGCGGAAATGTTCCTGTTGATCATTCAGTTGAATTGGGGAGACCACGAGGGAAACGAAGCCATACTTGGTGATGGGGTAGCAGGACGTATGGGAGGAACCCCCTTCACAAACCTTGCTGAGGTCGTAGGGGTTTCTGCCTATGACCTGAATTAGGCGAAGTGTCAGGTAAAGGAGGGAGACGCACGAACCTGTTCTAAAAAATGGATCACTCAATTCTGATTCGCAGAAACGAGTTGCGGCTTCGCAGTCGACAGTATCGAATATATCTTCGCAGGACTCCTTCAGCCGTTTAACACAGCGGGGCATCTAAAGGGATATAATGAACTATTTCTGCGAACAAAACGGCTCAAAAAAAAACTGACAATCTGTTTCATGCGCACGCACGAACTAATGAGATGATTGGTCCTTGTACTTAGCGAATGAGCCAAAATCCTCACGCAATATCCATGACCGGCGGGACAGATATATCAGTACATAGCATGTCGTAGTAAGATAGCAACATTGAGTGCGGTTCAGTGAAACCGTTGCCTGGATAGAAGGCAATTGAGAAAAACTGTAAAGTGAATAGATTATGTAGTACCAATCATTATGGAGACGAGATTGATCGGCAACAATCCCGCCTCGATGAGCTCGGCATTTTGGCTATATACTGCAGAAGCAAAGAGTGGGAGATATCGACCCTATTCACAGTTGTTAAGGGTGATTAAAAAGTAAATTGGCTAAGCTCACACCATACGATTCTCCGGCCATGTGGAATCGCCGTCCTCTGAACTTGGTAAAATTCTCGAAGAAAATGGCCACGAAAGCTGCAATATCCTCTGCTGCATCTTCCGAGGTTTCCTTTGAAATCGATCAGCATATGATAAGATTGGTTTGGTACAGCGAGCACGCACAACTTTTTCACCAAACTCTGCATAAGAGAAGCCCACTCCAACAGGTTGATCAATGAAAAATACATTCGCATTTGTGTTCCAAGATTCGGGGAAGTACTTAGTACTGTTGCCACCATCCGCTATCCTGCAGGGACCTTAAAAGATGAATGAGCTATGTTGAGATTCTAGGAGAAGGCAGATACCGAGTTCCATGAAGAGACCCGTTGCAGAAGAGCACCCTGGGCCTCCGTTGGTCCAAAATATGACGTCGTCCCGGTCTGGGTTGCGTCGGCTCTCAAAAAAGTAGAAGAAAAGATGTCGGGCTTGAACGTCAATGTACCCAGTGTATGAGCTGATGAAGTAGATGGGTCAACGGAAAGGCTGGATAGGATGCAATGAAACGCGCACTTCACGGTCTGATCGCAAAACCTTGTCTTCTTGATTCGCGCCCCAACATTGGGGAAGAAGGGATGTGAAATTACCGTGAAATCTGTCTGTGAGAGGGAGGAAAGGTCCTCCATTGGTGTGAATAATCCATCGTCGTAGGCGTGGTGAGTGTTCAGTGGGACCGGAGGTGTAGATCTGACCGTGTCCTTCTTGAGATTGGCCAGACGCTTCCGGGTGAATTCAGGCTTCTGGGTGCCAAATGGGTGCTGGAAAGATGCAGAGGCAGTGATAATGAGGACGCTTATGACCACCCAATAAGATGCCTTGTGAGCAACCATGATGATAGTTCTGGGTTCAGCGCGATGAGCCCGTCATCTCGGCAGTCTCTCAAAAGTTACAATGTTCTAAAAGATCAAGAAGCGATTGTTCAGAATTGCCGGGTAACGGAAAGATCCATGAACATTGAATATTGAATCCCAGCCGCTGCTAAAGTCACCGCTAGCAGCAATACCTGAGCAGTTAGTATTTCTTCACTGATTGGTCGATACATAGCCGCTGATCGATTTAAAAATCATATCATACTATTGGCTTATTGGAACGAGGAGTGGAAAAATGATTTCATCACGGTGAGAGCATCAAGATGCATCGATGCCACTCATATTTCTGCCTCAGGGAAATCTATTGATAAGGGCTTCACCGTTGCCCCATGACTTGTACTATGACGCTTTTGTCTGATCTCCCTGGATCACACAGGGGAAACTTCACACGTAGTACTTCGTAAGCTACTTATCAATTTGGCAGGGCATTACACTTACATTCCTTCCAGAAAGCTACTTGATACCGCTTTGCTTTCCGTCAGGTCCCGGATCCATAAGCCTTTCCACCAGGATATGGTTCTACGCGAGTGCTGACCACATGAAGTCTGACTGCACAATCAACTCGAAGATCTCGACATCAAACCCCATTGTTGTTATGAACGTACGGCCATTACGCCTGTTCAATACGGCCTATTATTTCGTGGCTCTGACGTTGAGAGCAAGGATTATCTCAAACGGCTAATCTACATGCGCCGCATTTGGCCCAATAATCTCACCAATCTTGAACGCTGATTATCTCGAACGATGCACGTGCCAGTGGAAGCCATTCGACGTAAGTATAAAAGGTCGACTTCATTACGAGAACCAATCCACTAGCCTAACTGCCATGTGGAAAGCCACTATTCTGGCCACCGTCCGCTCAATCCTCCCGCGTGTCGCTGACATCAGTGCCACAGTTGTCATTTCGGTCTCGGTCATTCTCCTCGCACTGCGTTTCTACCGGGCGTGTGGTCATACCAGAACGACCAAACTGAAAGGCCCACCAAGAGAAAGCTTCATCTATGGTGTCAATCAAGCGCTTTTAAAAATGTCGGACCGCAGTGGTCTCTATGCGGACTGGGTGAAGATTTATGGACCTGTCTATAAGCTCCCCTGGACTATGGGCACCGATTTGACCGTCTTGAGTGATCCGAAGGCAGTTGCACATTTCTTTGCACAGTCCTCTTGGAAGTATCATCAACTACGTGAATTGAAACTGTTCACTCAAAGCACGGCAAGTATTTTGATCAATTAAGACTCAGGGTGACTTGACGACGCTTCAGTTTGGGGATGGCCTGCTGATCACTGAAGGGGACGTGCACATGCGGTCAGTCTCCCGAAAAGCTGTACTCCTTCGGTTTATCAACTTTTTCTAGTCAACGGAGGGCCATGTCTCCAGCGTTCTCCAACTCAGCCATCCGTGATCTGATACCCAATTTCTTAACTTCCGCGTATGAGGTATGATCACTTCCATGTCATGTTCCGGAGAGCCCTTCTCTAGTTTGATGTTATGTTTAGTTGAAAGCAGCATGGGATGCATGTTTCCAGTCCGAAGAAACAGACACTCTGATCATCGAGGTGCAAGACTGGTGAGGTGTCCGTCTACCTATACGCTCTTGTTTTCCCGCTCATAGGACATGTACAGGATGAATCGTGTTTCGTGAGATATTGCGTTTAGGACGACTGAGAATAACTTGTTCATATATATCCCTTGTCGCAGGCTTGACAGCATTGGGGAGGCTGGTTTCTCGCATCGCTTTGGCTCTATCAAAGACCGCATGTCACCCTTCATGGTGATGCTCGACAGTTTCGGGGACATTAAGCCTTCGCTTTTAGAGAAGCTTGGCCCCTTCCTGGTGTACACATTTCCCGATCTCCTTGCAATGCTGTCCAGCGAGCGGAGAGAGAAGAATAAACAACTCAACGAAAGCATCAGAAAGATTTCCACTGATTTATTAGCGAAAGCAGCGCAGGAGCAAGCATCGGATGCTATGAACGGGGGTATCGATAGATCGATGCTCGGCATACTGGGTATGTAGGAGTATAACCTTTGACACGGTTGCCGTTCTCCGACTGACTTGGCTTTCATTGCAGTCCGGTCTGCGAATGCAATTCCCTGTAATCGGATGTCACAAGATGAGATGGTGGCTCAGGTGTGTAGACCCTTCTGGCCCAGACGGTTGCTCATTTTATCCCTAGATTGTATGCTCTCCTGCGATAACCTTCATCATTCCCTGAATTAATTTCATTACTCAGCACCTACTCCTCACTGCCGGAAACGACAATACTGCAGGTATAAACTTGTTTTCTACTTCAACACTTGCTAAATATGAATTCCAACACAGCTATTTTAACAGTACGTGATTTCTATTAAGATCTCAGAGACCTCACATCCTGTAGTGGGCCTTGATAGAACTTTCGTACCACCTGGACGTACAAGATACCCTCCGTGCCGAACTTGGCAATGAACTTGGGGCAGCAGACCCGAAATATGAACACCTCGTGGATGGCCTGCCATACCTAGATGCCTTTACATCCGAGGTTCTTCGGCTTCACTCACCGTTCAACGCGTTGACGCGGGTGGTCAGTTCTGTCCCACTTGGTCCGTTTCAGTTCATGACAATCACACAGGCAAATGAAGATGATGTTATTCCACTTAGCCAACCTATTCAAACTGCAACCGGGGAGATGACCAACCGTGTATCCGTGTCTAAAGGGACTCTGATCCGCATTCCCATTACTGCCATCAATAAGTCACAGCTGCTATGGGGTGACGATGCATCAGAGTTCAACCCACAGCGGTGGTTGGATGGTCGGATGTCGGAGGGGGATCGGGGTGTACGTGCGGTGGATGTAGAGGGTTATCGACACCTACTTACGTTCGGAGGATATGGACCGAGGACATGTCCTGGGAGGCAGTTTTCGGTGGTGCAGTTCAAGGTGATTCAGGTCATTGCATTCTGACGTATCGACTGCTTGTTGACTTTTCTTGCCATGTAGTTGATCATCTCAGTGCTTATCCGGGACTTCTCGTTTGCCTTTCCTCGTGGCCCCACGACGAAGGTTGTTAATCATCGTGCTTACGCGCTGAGAGCTAGAGTGGAAGGTGAGGAGGGGCCGAGGGTACCGCTCATTGTAAAAAATCTCAAAAAAGTGAAGGTCTGATCCGAAGGGTGGCAGCTCTTGTATCTTTGAAATTCTTTCCTTTCTTTTTTCACTTATAGCCAGTCACTTGAACACGTCGATACTCAGGTGGTCTTCCATTCTCCCAAACACCTCAGCAGCTTATCGCGAAATGCTGAGGCGAGATTCGCTGTCATCTATTATATTCCATTTGGTTACATACTCTAATCGGAAAATTTGGGAAAGAATCATTAGTCTCGTACCAAGATCGTCTACGTGTGGACGTTTTGAGAGGGGATGAAATTGAGCCTAAAAGAATCATGTACAAATAAATCTCAGTGATCAGCGGTCATCGATGCAGACATCGCTACTGAATGGAGTAACAAGCACCGTACCATTAAATTTTATTGCCACATCGTGGAAATTGGGGTGGGACAAGACTATAGTGGCTAAAGGATTTTCAAACGGCGAAACCTGAAGTGCGAACTACCGAGTAAGGCTTAATTGAATTCAAGGACTTTGGATCGGCACCAGTCCTTTTTCAAGTTGATAACTCCTTTATTTCAGACTTTTGTTGCGCCTGACCAAGGGATCGAGGTCAAATTCTCAAGGACTTAGAGTCTGTTGGGCAACCGAACAGACTCTTAAAAATTTTCTGATCGTGATTCCGAAAATTGCATATGTACCCTAATTGTCCTTGCCCATGAGTTCCGCTATGACGCTTTTGTAAAACGTGTGGTCCAGGGATTATACATCTGTGGATAGATACCAAGCACATACCTGGTGACGAAGAAATCTACGTCATTGATACTATTGTGCTGAAAGCGGCATGAATTAGATGAATTTCGGTTTTAGCGTGGGGGTTTCCAACTTGAGAACCCGAAGGGGCAGGGTGCAGATACCAATTCCGATTTGCCGAAAGACGTGAAGAGGTTGAGGAGGGTCAGGAAAGGTCATATGGTAGGGATCCTTGTCCCCCAGTAAAGTATCCTGCTATGACCCAGTATACCCCATGGACACCAGGCAACTTCCCCCCTACTCGTCGCTCAGATCACGTTGATGTCTACAAGAGTGCGGCGAACGGCGATGTACCCGTGCCTGACCCGTATCAATGGCTGGAAGACTACACAGAAGAGACAGACAAGTGGACGACCGCCCAAGAATTGTTCACGCGATCTTACCTCGATAAAAATTCGGATAGGGAGAAGCTCCTAGACCTTCTGCGTGGCAGCATGAATTATGCAAAGGTGAATTGTGATCTTCTGCACGGCCAGTTTTAGTTGACCGAAATTATTCCAAGTTCTCGGCGCCAACTCTACTTGATGATGGACGTTGGTACTGGTTCTACAATAGCGGCCTGCAAGCCCAGGCAGGTAAATATTTCCCACGAATCCAGCTCATCGAACACAAATTATCGTGGTGTCCTAGTGCTCTACCGCTCCAAGGAAACTGCGCTACCTGATTTCTCGAAGGATGAAACCCTCATCGGCGAGGTATTTTTCGATGTAAGGGCGCCCGTACACCATATAACGACCTTTGTAACACCTTACGAAGCCCAACTTACTTGCGACGGATGGTACTGCCGCGATGATCTCCTGCAAATTCTCCCGCTGCGGCACATATTTTGCATACTCAATATCGCGCTCCGTGAGTGATGTCATTTTTGCGTGTCAGTGTTTGACCCAGAGGCCCAGGGGAATGACTACGTAAACATTTTTGTCCGCCCCACTGCCTCTCCATTGTCGAAAGCAGCGATGGATTCTGGAGCAGGGGATGGTCGGTTCCCAGATGAAATTAAATATGTCAAGTTTTCAACCATATCGTGGACCGAGGACGCCAAAGGTTTCTTTTACCAAGTAGGTTTACCTTCCAGCATGGAGATTCACAAGCTTTAACTAGTCAAACATGTAGCGCTATCCTCCCGTAGGTGACGTTATGGACAGGATCCAAGGAAATACTGATAAAGATGCTGCGGTATATTACCATGTCATCGGGACATCTCAATGTAAGGCAGGTCAATTGTCTCCGGCGCAACACAAATGACCTAGATGAACTAGCGGAGGATATTCTTGTTTATCAAGACGAAGAACACCCGGGATGGATGTTCGGAATAGACGTTTCCGATGATGGCAAATACTTATATCTTCAGATTTTCAAGGATACGGGGAAGGTAGGACATGTCATTAACATAATGACATCCATTAATTGGACGACTAGAAAAACCTTTTGTGGGTTGCAGAAATCGACAACGATCAAATCAAATCTGGGTTGCAATGGCGAAAGATCATCGACGAATATACTGCTGAGTATCAAGTGTAAGGGAATATCCTTCTTTTTCTGCCCTGTTCCATCAACGCTGCTTAGAATTACAGCCCGGAGATCAGTACTGTACCTCAAGACGGATAAGGATGCACCTAGAAGCAAAGTCGTCACGATCGACTTGTCGGGGGAAGAACAGGAAATTCGTGATTTCATCCCGGAAGACAAGGACGCTAGTGCTCAGCTTACTCACGTCACCAGCACCAACAAGGAATATTTTGTTGCGATCTACAAACGAAACGTAACAACTCATCCCTCTTTCCGCTTTTCTCCTTTTAACCAGGCGGTTGTAGGTTAACGATGAGATTCATCTATATTCCAAGGATGGCACTCATATTGCTCGTCTAGCACAAGACTTTGTAGGGACGGTATCGATCACCAACAGAGAGAAACAATCCCAGTTTTTCGTCACCATGTCCGGATTCAATACACCCAGTACGATTGCGCGCTATGACTTTTCGGCTCCTGAGGGTCAGCGGTGGGGAATTTTGAGGACAACCAGGGTGAACGGACTGGATCCGGATGAGTTCGAATCCAAGCAAGTCTGGTTCCAGAGCAGAGACGGCACGAAAATTCCCATGTTCATTGTTCGCCACAAATTGACGCCGTTTGACGGGACTGCGCCTGCCCTCCAATACGGTGAAGTCTCTTACGTAGTTCAGTGCTGGAGGGATTGTTGATAAACTCTGCATAGGCTATGGCGGATTTTCGACTGCGATTGTCCCATTCTTCAGTTCCGCCATCCTGACTTTTTTGAAAACCTATGGTGCAGTTTTCGCTCTCCCTAATGTCAGAGGTGGAGGCGAGTTTGGTAGAGAGTGGCACGAAGCTGGACGCAGGGAAAATAAGGTTAGAGGAAATGATCCTTCATTACAGCAATGAAATATACTAACTGTCTGGGACAGGTAAATGGGTTTGATGATTTTATAGCTGCGGCGTATGTCTCTTTATCCATCATACTGTCTCGTACATGATTTTTACAATATTTCAAGGGAGAATCTAGTCCAGAATAAGTACGCGGCCCGAGGCAAGATTGCCATCAATGGGGCATCCCATGGCGGTAAGATTTCTGCAGCGTTTTCTTATTGATTCCATTTTTAACCAGCTGGGCAGGTTTCCTCGTTGGTGGGACTGTAGTTCGAGCTCCCGAAGGGTTATTTGGTGCAGCTGTTGCTGAGGTTGGCGCTTTTGATCTTCTCAAGGTATTTTCATGGCCAGTCGTGTCTCATCACGCTGATCCCCGCTGTCAGTTCTGCAAGTTCACAGCTGGTATGTCCCATGATGATCTTGGGCCCGAAAATTATCTGAAATTTTCTCAGGGTCCGCCTGGACAAGCGAATTTGGAGATCCTAGTATTCCTGAAGAGTTCGACTTCATTTATCCCATGTCTCCCCTACATAATATTCCCAGGGGCCGAGTTCTGCCGGCCACCATGCTGATGACGGCGCCAGGAAAGTTCACCTTGAACTGCAAATTGTTATTCTCCTGATATTTCTGCTGTACTTTAGATGATGAACGTGTCGTGCCAATGCATTCTTACAAATTTATTGCACAACTCCAGCACACTGTGCCCGATAACCTACATCCATTACTTCTTCACGTTGAAAAGGGAGGACACGGTCGTGGTAAACCAATGGACAGACGGTATGCAAACGTGTATTTTGTTATAGCCGTCTTCTCATTAACGTGTGGATATACAAGCCTGAAAGATGCTGCTGATAAGTGGGCATTCATTGCACAAACTTTGGGTCTTGTGTGGCGAGAGGAGAAAAACAAGGTTTAAATCACATAGATGTCAAGAAATGGATTGTATATCACCGGACCTTTACATACGGTTTGTTTTTTGATTGGCACATTCCTTCTCAAGGTTTCAAAGGCTCCCGGTGCCTCTCTCCAGCTCTCTCTCCATATTCCAATATGGCTTACAGCGAATGTTAAACTTCCAAATAGCAATAACCAGCGTATTCGAAGACGCGACGACGAGAAGAAATGACATTCACATATACTCTCTGGTAATGTATCGACTACCAAATGCTTGAGACTATCGTCCCATGTCCTTCTAAAATCAGCATTGTGGAAAGACACCGCATGGACATAGCGTTCAGAAAGTACCGAAGCAGAAATATAAAAGCAAGCCATAGAAGAAGGGAAATCGTTAGAGAGCTGCAATGCCGATGATTCCTAGATCTGGGTACCACCCTGGTTCCAGAGTCGCTCAGTGACCTGTCCCATCCGTACCACAAATTTCATCGTGGTAAGTCTTCAGCAGCTCCACATAAGCGCGGCTCCTGGTCTCTTCAGAATATTTTGTGGCTATTATGATCATCAGGTAAATGCCGCCCAGTCCTCAGGATCTTCATCTAGAATCTAAATTGATAGAGATGTTGTGAAGCGCCCGTTTGGTACTCGATTGCACAGCACTCTCAAGACCACTTCCTTCACCTTTAAATTTTCATTATCCCCTTCGACAAGATTGTTACATCTCCTCCAGTCCATGAGGTTCGGGTAGCAATTAAAAGAGGATATCAGAAGACAAGGTGATATCTGAATAACGGGCCACGTTTGGCTTTGGTATTGTGAACAAGCGCCTTGCTTTAGGTAAATCAAGAACCACGGTTTAGGTCAATACAGATGACAAAGGCGTTTGGGAACGTGCGAGTACGATAGACTCGGAGATGAGAAAGAATTATGTATCAGGCCATTCGCAATGGATGCCCCGTAAAATTCTAAGTATATCTTGTGCAACAATGTGCAGCTCAGGTCTATAAGCTCCTCCACAAACGGAGATACAAGTACCTCATCTTTTTTACAATAAACCATACAAAACATGGGTTCAGCCACCTGTTAATCATTTTCCAACCTCCAGTTGCATTTGCCGAGGTGAAAAAAGTAATAATAATGATTGTTACCCTGCCTAAGGCCTATAGTTCGAAGACGCGATGACGAGAAGAGATGTGATTCATTAGTGTAAGTCTTGATACTGTCTGTGTATACCCTTCCCTGGCCAATAAAATAAAACCCAAAGCATCGTGGACAGACGGGGAATACGCATAGGGTTCATAAAGCACTGAACCAGAAACATACAAATGGTTATAAAGATACAATGGTGATGGTTCTCTCAAACTGCGACCTCCAAAGTCGCTCAGGGGCCCGTCCCATCCGCACCACTCCTTGGGTTCTTCGTTTGTGTTGGCATAGACGTATGAGAAGCGCACTTGGGGTAGTCGACTGGACAGCGCTCTCACGATCATTTCCCCCACATTAAAGATATCTTTCACTGCTGTGGTGGGACTATTTAGAGGGGGGGTCAAAATAGTTGGGCACGTTGTTTGAATTTTGCCAGATCACGTGAATTTCCTTATATGTAAGGAGCACACGTGACCGTAAAATGTGATTTCAAAATGCAAGATTTTGCCAAAGCGATTTTGACCCCCCTCTAAATAGTCCCACCGCAGCAGTGTTTATCCCCTATGGGAACATTTGTCACATCTTCCCCAGTCAATGACGTCCATGTGGGTAAGAGGATATTCAAAGATGAGGCGATGTCTGAACAGGGAATACCAGGCTAGGTTCGGCTTTAATATTCCGAACAGGAGCCTTGTTTTCCTGGTTGGAAGGTAAAAGGGAGGTCTCAATAGTCCTAATTCAAGTACCGCGGTTCAGGACAATATAGACGGGAAATTTCTTTGGGAACGTACGTATTTGCGGTACGATGGAGGTGAGAAAGAATCGTGTATCAGGCCATTCGCATGAAAATTTAATTTGAACCTATCGGACAAATTTCGACTTTGGAAGGCACTAGCGTCCCTAAATTGAAGAAACGTACCAAGTAATCAAAATAAGAAGAAACGCGTCCGATTGATGTGCACCACACCTTCTACATGTGACTTGTCTTTCCGAAGGATAGGATGAGTTTCAATGGTATATCATAACCCCTATTTGAGAGCAAATAAAAGCAATCTTCTTTTGTCCTCAAAGAGCTTCACTCAATTGTAAGCTCCAATTAGCAATAGTATCGAGAACAAAAAATCATGCGGTAAATGTACAATAACCAACATTCGAAGATCCATAACGAGTCAAGATATACAATTTGCTTTTTCATGCTAAACCACCTGTTCAAGACCAAGGAGTCAAATTCAAACCGGGGCCTCTCCTACTTGGCTTAATTCCTGGGGCCCGTGGTTTCCCCCAGGCCTCAAAGGCACCCTGGAAATCACCAAATGTCTTATCTCCCGTGATCGCAAAGATAATACGGTCAAACGAGTCCTTGAATCTCGCATCGGGGACAATCAGCAAATGGGCCCAAATCCTGGCGACGATCGCGACATCATTTTTGAACACGCCCGTTCCAAACGTCCCCAGGATGATATTCCTCACCCCCTCCTGCTCAAACACGTACAAGATCCTCCCCATCCGCTCCTTCATCTCCTTCTCGATGCCGACTTCCAACCCAGAACGGACGGACACAGTGATAGTCTTGCGCACCTCGCCTGCGTTTACCGCCGCACACGTCAGCACGTCGACGTTGAAGGGGTATGTGTAAATTCCGTCATCGTCACGGAAAACTGTAACCTTGGGCGAATAAATGATCGCGTGCGAGTAGTAGGCTGGGTGGTTGTCTGCACTCTCGCGGGAATGAAGCTTGTAGAATTTGTTCGCCTCGTCGGTCGTGAGGCAGGGATACAATGTCGAAGAGCGAGCGATCGACTCCTCTTGCGCCTCTGCGCCATTTTTGAACCCGCCACCAGGCTTTGTCGCCGATGCGAAATTGAGAACCCCAGTTTTTCCTCGCTTGGATGGGTTGTTCTTGTAAACGTTCTCGAGCAGACGAGCAGCATCGAGTGTCGAGACGTGAAGCACAGAGATATGCGTGGGTGACGAATCCGGGGGTAAATTCTGTGGATTCTCAGCCCACTCTCTGATTGGAGAATCAGGTGGGTAATACTTGGTATTCCTCTTCGAATATTCCATGGGCCCGGACAGGTCCTTATCGATGCCTTTGAAAGGATAGTTTCCATAATTAAGAGCGCGCAATGTGTCATTTGCTATCCTCTTCAACTCTGCACGACGCTCCTCGTCGAACTTTCGGTTCCCTGCGGAAGCCATGGGTGGTGTATTGACAAAATGCTGCTGCGGTGACGATGAGGATGCCCAATACGGAATTGAAGGTATGGAATGAGCCGAATGTCTGGGCGTAGGACTCGACCCCTGGTGATCGTTTGTGTTTGTCGGTGTCGTTACGAAGTAGCTTGCGGCGACAACGGCTGCCGATGCAATTGCGGTTGGGACGTACTCACTGAGGGTCATACGCGCCTGGTAATGTGAGGGAAGAACAAACGTACCGTTGTGCGGTGGGCTATGCAGACTGATTACCATATCAGCCGTGGAGGTCAAGGATAGATGGCCGGCCCTGTCTCGGACCACCGGACGGTGCCTCCATCCGACCGGCACCTTCAATGGTTTCACCGCAGGAACGTGGAGGGCTTCTTGACGTTGAGACTTAAAATTAATGCCTCATGTCAATTCCGGAAAGCAGATGGAAATTTGTGACTATCTATGACGTAAATTGTCTGGCCGCTCTGAAGGAAGACTGAATGCTCTGATTCCTATAACCTTGCAACAATTATATATATCTTTTAACTTTTATTATTCAGAGATGTAATGAGTGTGGTAGGTTAAGTACACTGACGGAACCAAATTTTCATTACACATATCGACTCGACGAGTTTTTATCAGCTACATGTCATTGTCTTACCTTACCAGCCAATCAATCCCAACTGGGGCCTCTTGTAGATCTTGTTCACGTTCATCTCAAGCTCTTAGACGTCCTTTGGTAAGGCACGCTTCAACGCTGGAGGTGCATCATCCCTGGGCACAACCACTTCCACCAGCTGAAGGCATCCCTTGTCTGATTTTTCCAGTATCGAGAAGTTTCCCAAGCTCCTCCTTTTTGTTCACCCTGTATGTTTGCGTAGGCGGAGATTGGTTACTAGCAAAGACCTTTAACAACTCCCCGTAGTTCCAGGGCACAATGTTATCGGGCATATCAGTTCGTACAATGCATTCTACCCACATTTTCGTGGACATGTACAATTAATTCTATTTCAGCTGTGCTTGACAATTATCTGGAGACTGGCTACAGTAGGATAGTGTGCCGTATCAGTAGGATGTAGGGGATTAAATCCTACCAAACACTGGATGTGGAATAGGATTTGGAATAGGATTTGAAAGTAAAGGATGATAGACTTGGGAAGGGATA
>Ga0307513_10002869_pt1 | contig 23601 bp, 10 predicted proteins | sample 15_EM_MG_FD_202174 | JGI IMG/M metagenome (GOLD analysis project Ga0307513, IMG submission 202174) | Populus trichocarpa ectomycorrhiza microbial communities from riparian zone in the Pacific Northwest, United States - 15_EM | ecosystem: Host-associated > Plants > Roots > Unclassified | place...
TGATTGACCGCACTGCCCCGCACCACCGCCAGAACGTCATGCCCCAACCGCAGAGCATCCGACAACCGCTCCACCACCAGCACACCCACACCCTCGGACATGCCGAAGCCGTCGGCGTCCGCGGAGAACGGCTTGGAGCGGCCGTCGGGCGCGAGCGCGCGCAACCTGCTGAACTCGATGAACAGGCCGGGTTCGGCCATCACCGTCGCGCCGCCCACCACGGCCAGGTCCGTCTCGCCCTGGAGCAGTGACTGGCATGCCAGGTGCAGCGCCACCAGCGAGGAGGAGCACGCCGTGTCGACCGAGACGGCCGGGCCCTCCAGACCCAGTACATAGGACAGTCGGCCGGAGACCACGCTGGAGGTAGTCCCTGTCATCACGAAGCCTTCGAGATCGGGCTGCGCTTGGTGCAGCGGCGCGCCATAGGGCAGGCTCATGACTCCGGTGAACACGCTGGTGCGGCTGCCGCGCAGGGTGGCACTGTCGATTCCGCTGTGCTCCAGTGCCTCCCACGAGGTCTCCAGCAGCAGCCGCTGCTGGGGATCCATGGCCAGCGCCTCCCTCGGCGAGATGCCGAAGAAGGCAGCGTCGAACTGGTCCACGCCGTCCAGCAGGGCGGCTTCGCTCGGGTAGAACGTGCCCGGTTCGGAGGCGTCCGGGCTGTACAGGGCATCGAGGTTCCAGCCGCGGTCGGCGGGGAACGCGGTGGCTCCGTCACCTCCGTCGCCCAACATCTGCCACAGGTCCTCAGGGGAGCGCGCCCCGCCGGGGAACCGGCAGGCCATGCCGACGATGGCGATCGGCTCGTGTGAATGGACCTGCGCGACAGGAGCGGAGTCCCGGCCCGCGGGAACGGAATCCGGCTCGCCGGTACCCCCGAACAGCAGTCGGAGTATCTCCTCCGCCAGGGCACGCGGAGTGGGACAGTCGAACAGGAGCGTGACGGGCAGTCGCAGCCCTGTGATCTCTACGAGACGGTTTCGCACCCGGAGCGCACCGGCGGAGTCCACTCCCAGCGACCTGAAGTTCTGGTCCGCGTCGATGACCGGTGTGGGCTGCTCTTGCGGAGCGAGAAGTCCGGTCACAAGCCGGACGACTTCCGAGAGCCGATCGACCGGATCGTACGGGACCAGTCGTTCGCGCAACCCGCTGGCGGCGTTGTCCGCGGAGTCGTGGTCGAACCGGTAGGGGGGCAGTGTGACGCGGTGGGCGCCGACGAGTACCGTGCCCCAGTCGGGGGCCGCACCGTGCAGATGAGCCTCGGCCAGCGCACGCAGATACCGGTCGTAGTCGGCGTCGTCGCGGCGCATGGTGTCCAGGACGACCACTTCCCGGCCGATCCGCGCGGCGGTTTCCTCGATCGACATGGCCAGCACCGGGTGCGGACTGATCTCCACGAACAGGCGGTGGTCCTGCTGGAGGAGAGCTTCCGTGACGCTCTGGAAGTCAGCCGTCCTCCGCAGGCTGAGGAACCAGTGCTCCGGGTCCAGGTCCCCGGTGTCGAGCGGGCCGGTCGTCGTCGAGCCGTAGACCGGGACGTCGGAGCGGCGTGGCCGGATCGGTGCCGTTTCCCGCATCAGCTGCTCGCGAATCCGGTCCATGTAGTGGGAGTGGCCGGCGATGCCGATCGGCAGCCGCCGGGCACGCACGCCCCGGGCGCCCAGGCGGTCGAGGAAAGCCGACGCGGTGTCGGGCTCGCCGGCCACGACGGTCGCCAGCGGACCGTTGACGACCGCGATCTCCAGTTCCAGTCCCCACTCGGCGATGAGGGCACGGACTTCCCCGACGGGCAGGGCCACGGCGACCATATCTCCCTGGCCCTCGATCAGGGACAGGGCCTTGCTGACCGTGGCGACCAGCCGGGCACCGTCCGCGAGAGACAGGCCTCCGGCGGCGGTCACCGCCGCGATTTCACCGAAGCTGTGTCCTACCATCGCGGCGGGTGTGACGCCGTTCGACCGCCACAGTGCCGCCAACGAGACCATGACGGCGAACAGGGCGGGCTGGATCACATCGACACGGTCCAGCGGAAGGGCACCGGAGAGCACATCGTCCAGCTCGAAGTCGGTGAGAGGGCGAAGCGCGCGCCCGCACTCGGCCAGCTTGTCCCGGAACACCGGTGCCGCGGCGGCGAGTTCGCGGGCCATGCCAAGCCACTGGGCGCCCTGGCCGGGGAAGACGAACACCGCGGCCGCGGCCTTGCCGGGCTCTCCGTGCACCACGTGGCTGGCCGACGTTCCCTCGGCCACCGCGCGCAGCGCACTGATGGCCGTGTCCCTGTCGGCCGCCGTGACCAGGGCGCGGTGCGGCCAGAGGGCACGGGCGGTGGCCAAGGTGAACGCGGTGTCGGTCAGCGATATGTCCGGCTGGGCCAGGAGATGGCCTGCCAGGGCGCCGGCGTACGCCTGCATGCCGGCTTCACTGCGGCCGGTCACCAGCAGCGGTACCGCGAAAGGCAGGTCTGTGTCCCCGTCACCGGAGCCGGAATCCACGGAACCGGAGCGGAACCGGGGTTCCAGCGCACACAACTGCGCCGACCGCTCATCGGCGGCCGCGGCGAGCGGACCGTAGTTCTCGGCACCGGGTGTGTCCAGGGCCAGCGCGACGGCGGCGGCACAGGCCCGCTCGTACACGACAACCGCGCCCGACTGCTCCGTGCGGAGGCAGTTCTCGGCGACCGTGAACAGATCACCTTCCTCTGACGGGCGCACCTGCACTCCGGGTATTCCATCCCATTCCGGCCGGTCTTCCGGTTCCCTGTCGGTCAGCACGACAACCGGACACGCAAGGGATGGCACGACTCCGGCGTCCTCGACTGCCCGCCACACGGTTTCCGCGACCGAACCGGGTTCCGCCCGGTGCGCAATACCGACGGCGACGACAGCGCGAGTTTCCTTTGCCATGACCAGCGACTCCCTCTGCGGGATCAAACACAACGGTTCAGAGATTCCCCACGAGAGGGATTGCCGACAGTCAAACAAGTAAATGCTTGACCCGCACACCCCTATACCCCCCTGGAACGTCCCCTAGTAGCCGCTGAACCAGATCTATGGCTCATTTCTCCACCTGGATCCGGCCGGACTGCAATACAGTGAGATGCCGGGTGGGCATGCGCAGCCCATCCCACCGCAGAGGTGACGCGACACGGCACAACAACCGAAGTCAGAAGAATTTCGCGACGAACGATTGGAATGCGATGCCTGCCAGAATCCCCCGTGCCGCAAGATCCGTCGGATAGCATCACCGATTTCTCCATAGACTACCTTCAGGTATCCCTGCGGCAACTCAAGAAAAGGGCCGCGCTGAAGGGGCAGGCAGATATACGCGGCACCTCTGATTCACCGTCACGGGCGGCATGGATGTCCCGATCGGACGATTCCCGACAGAAGGAAATAAAGTTGACAGCGCAGAACAGGTTGGGGGCCGGAAACTGGCTGGTGCCCTATGTCACATGTGCCGAACCGGCGTACCGGATGGTGTGCTTTCCACATGCCGGAGGCTCGGCCTCGTATTACCCATGGCTGCGGGACGCGGTGCCGCCGGAAGGCGAACTGTTCTGCGTCCAGTACCCCGGGCGTCAGGAGCGCAGGCGCGAGGCGGCGATCGAAGACTTCTCCTTGATGGTCGCCGCGCTCACCGAGGTTCTCGACTCCGGCTCGGACGTCCCCTTGGTGCTGTACGGGCACAGTCTGGGATCGTTGCTCGCGTTCGAGACGGTCCGCGGGCTGGAAGCCCGGTCGGTGCCCGTGCCAGGGCTGATCGTGTCCGGACGTCGCGCCCCGTCGGTGGGGCCTCCACGCGGCGCGAACCCGGCCGCGGACGACAGGACCGTCATCTCCATCATGCGCAGACTGGGCGGTATCGATCCGGCACTGCTGGATGACCCGGACGTGCTCGAGCTCATCCTCCCCGCCCTGCGCGCCGACTTCCGGCTCGCCTCCACGTACGTTCCCGAGCCGGGGGCGGTGGTCTCCGCTCCGATCACCGTGCTCAACGGCAACGCCGACACCCAGGTCTCGCCGGTGGACGCCGAGGCATGGGGCCGGCACACGACCAGCAACTGTGTGACATACCAGGTCGAGGGCGGCCACTTCTTCTTCGACACCGACCGTCCTACCGTGATCAAGCTGATCAGGACCACACTGGAGGGACTGTTCCCCCGGCTGCGGTAACGCCGGCCCGCTTGTCCCTTGCTGTCCTGATGCCGGGCGGCGCGACGCCGTTGTGCGGTTGTGCCGCCGTTGTGCGCTCGTGCTTGCAGCGAGCGTCCCTGGCCTCAAGGTGTACGCACTCGTGTGCGGCGCGAGGTGCGGGCTCTACGGAACGTCCTGGCCGGGGCGGGGGCTCATGCCCTCGCCCCGGCCAGGTGAAGTCAGGCAGCAGGCCGACGACCGGTTTTCGCGGCGGATCAGGAGATACCGAACTCCTTGCCGATGAGGTCAAACATCTCTTCGTCCGTCGCCGTATCGAGCTCCTGCCGGTCATCCGGCTGCTGTTCGGCTCCGGCCGTATTCCACTGAGCGAGAAGACCGGTCAGCCGCATGACGACCTTCGCCCGCAGCAGCTCGTCGGAGCCGACGGTACGAAGCCCCGCCTCCAGTCCCTTCAGCTGTTCCTCGATGGCGGTGACAGGTGTGTCGCCGTCGACGAGCAGGGTGCGCAAATACTCCGCCGCCTTGCGCGGCGTCGGATAGTCGTACGCCAGCGAGACGGGTGCGCGGACTCCGAGCGACGCCTGGATCCGCTGGCGGAGACCGACCGAGGCGAGCGAGTCGAAGCCCAACTCCCGGAACGCCAGGTTGGGTTCGATGGTGTCGACCGCGGAATGACCCAGGACAGCCGCCGCCTCGGAGCGGACGATGTCGAGGATGGCCTCCATCTGCTCGTCCGCCGGCAGGGCGGCGATGCGCCGCCGTTCCGTGTCGACGCCGTCGGTGTCCTGGGCGATGGAGGCCTCCGCGGACATCAGGTGCCGCGTCTGCGGAAGGTCCTGGAGCAGATTTCGGGCACGGGCGGCGGTGTAGCCCGGCATGAAACGCTCCCAGTCGACGTCAGCCACGACGACGCAGGTCTCGTCCCTCAGCAGGGCCGTCTCCAGGGCCTGGATGGCCAGTTCGGGTGCCATCGGGCGGATGCCTCGGCGAAGGAGCTGTTCCTCACCGTACTCACTCATCATGCCGCCTCCTCCCCACATGCCCCAGGCCACCGCTGTCGCCGTCGCCCCGCGCGCCCGCCGCTGCTGCGCCAACGCGTCCAGGAACGCGTTCCCGGCCGCGTACGCCGCGCTCATGGCGCTGCCCCAGGTCGCCGACCCGGACGAGAACAGCACGAACGCGTCCAGTTCCCGGTCCGCGAGCAGCTCGTCCAGGGCGACCGCGCCCGCCACCTTTCCCGCGACGATGGCCGCGCACTCCTCCAACGACATCGACGACAGAGCGGTGGTCTGCGGTACGCCCGCGGCGTGCACCACCGACCGCACGGGGGGCCCTTCCGCCTCGATGTCCTTCAGCAACGCCCGTACCGCCGCCGCGTCCGACACATCGCACGCGGCCACCACCACCTGCACCCCGGACTCGTTCAGTTCCTCGATCAGCTCAGCGGCCCCCGGCGCCGTCGGGCCGCTGCGGCTGACCAGCACCAGGCGCTCCGCTCCGGCACGCGCCAGCCATCGCGCCACGTGCCCGCCGAGTTCACCCGTTCCCCCAGTCACCAGCGCCGTGCCTCGTACCCGGAAGCCTTCCCCGTCCGGCCGCGGCCGGGTACCCGCGGGGCCCGCGCTGGCCGGGACCATACGCCTGACGTACACGCCCGACGGGCGAACGGCGAACTGGTCCTCGTTGCCGGGAGCCCCCAGGATGCCGGCGAGCCGTTCCATGGCGCGGTCGTCGATGTCAGGGGGAAGGTCGATCAGGCCGCCCCAGCGATCCGGGTGCTCCAAGCCCACCACCTGGCCCAGACCCCATACCTGGGCCTGTTCCGGACCGGCCATCAGCTTCTCGTCCGCCACCCCCACCGCTCCGGAGGTGACGAGCCACAGCGGCGCGTCGACACCCGCGTCGCCCAGCGCCTGGGTCAGCAGCAGACTGGACGCCAGCCCGGCGGATACTCCGCCCTTGGCCTCGTCCCGGCCCTCCGCCGCGGCGGCCAGCGCCAGCACTCCCGCGAACGCGCCGTCCCGCGCCTCGTCCGTCCCGGCGAGGCCGGCGATCCGGTCCGCGAGCCATGCCCGGTCGGCGGCCTCCGGCCCCATCTCCAGCCGTACCGTTGTCGCGCCCGCCGCCGCCAGTGCGGAGGAGACCCTCTCCATCCATTCCGGTACGGCACCGCCGGGCACCGTCACCAGCCACCGACCCGTCGGCGGGACAGTCCCGCCGGCCCCGGACCACGGTTTCCACACCACCCGGTACCGCCAGCCGTCCAGTACCGCCTCCCGCTCGTGGCGCAGGCGCCAGGCGGCCAGCTCGGGCAGCACCTCACGCAGCGCACCGCGCGCCCGCTCGTCCATCCCCAACGTGCCTGCCAGCGCATCCTCGTCGGCGGAGCGGACCGCCGCCCAGAACTCGGCGTCCACCGGGGGCATCTCACCCGTTCCGGTGGGTCGCTCCGCGGTCGGCAGCCAGTACCGCTGCCGCTGGAAGGCGTACGTCGGCAGATCCACCCAGCCGGGCCGGCCGTACTCGCCCAGGAGGCCGCCGAGCACCGTCGGCCAGTCGACGTCCAGTCCGTTCACCCAGCCCTCGCCTGCCGACAGCATCAGCCGACCCAGTCCGCTGTGCCCGTTCCTCAGGGAACCCAGCACCACGGCGGAACCGCCCACGGCGTCGATGGTCTCCTGCATACCGACCGTCAGAGCGGGATGCGCGCTGACCTCGACGAAGAACTTGCTTCCGGTCGCGGCGAGCTCGGCGATCACATCGGCCAGCCGCACCGTGTGGCGCAGGTTACGGAACCAGTACCGCTCGTCCAGCTCGGTGCCCTCGATCCGCCTGGCGTCCACGGTGGAATACAGCGGCACGGTCCCGGCGGCCGGACGGATGTCCGACAGCTCGGCCTCCAACTCGGCACGGACCGTGTCCATGTGCGCCGAATGACCGGCGACGTCCGCCTTCACCCGGCGCACCCGCACCTCGGCCTCGTCGCACGTGGCGCACAGGTCCTCCAGCTCCGCGACCGGCCCGGAAACCACCACGGAGCGCGGGCCGTTCACCACCGCCACGGACAGCTCTGCGCGGCCCTCGAGTAACTGGTTCACCTCGTCGACGCTCGCCACGATGGAGACCATGCCGCCGGTGCCCGACATCCGCCGAAGCAGCCGTGACCGCACCACGACCACCTTGGCCGCGTCGGCCAGGGGCAGTGCGCCCGCCACATAGGCCGCCGCCACCTCACCCAGCGAATGCCCCACCACCGCCGCGGGTTCGACGCCCCAGGACCGCCACACCGCAGCCAGTGACACCATCACCGAGAACAGGGCGGGCTGCAGGACATCGATCCGCTCGCAGAACTCCTCTCCCGCGCGGCCGCTCAGCACGTCCTCCAAGGACCATTCGTCCCACCAGGACACCTCGTCGCGGAAGGCCTCCGTGCACCGCTCGAACTCCGCCGCGAACACCGTGGAGGTTCCCAGCAGTTCGGCTCCCATGCCCAGCCACTGAGATCCCTGCCCCGGAAAGACCATCACGACCGGGCCAGGGCCCACGGCCCCGGTACTCCCCCAGACCGAGCTCTGCGTCGCCCCCGCGCCGGTGGTCGCCTCGGCCACCGTCCGCAAGCCGGCGGCCAGCTCTTCCGGCCGGTCTCCGAGCACCAGCGCCCGCTCGCTCAGCCGGGCGCGCCCGGACGCGAGTGCCGTCGCCACCCGGGCGGCGTCAGCCGCGTCACTCCGTCCGTCCACGGCGGAGGCCAACCGCGCTGCCTGGCCTCGCAGTCCCGCGAGCCCGCGGCCCGACACCACCCACGGGAGCAGCCCGTGATCACGCTCGGTGCGAGGGGACGGAGCGTCGACGGCCTCGAACTCCTCGGCTTCCTCCAGCACCACGTGCGCATTGGTCCCGCTCATGCCGAACGACGACACGCCCGCGCGGCGCGGCCCCACGGCCGTCCACGGCCGCTGTTCGCCGAGCAGCCGCACTGTGCCGGAAGACCAGTCGACCTCGGGGGTCGGCACATCGGCGTGGAGCGTGCGGGGCAGCACACGATGGCGTATGGCCATCACCGTCTTGATCACACCGGCCACGCCCGCGGCGGCCTGGGCGTGCCCGATGTTCGACTTCACCGACCCCAGCCACAGCGGCCGGTCCGCCGGTCGGGATTTTCCGTAGGTCGCCTGCAGCGCCCGCACCTCGATCGGATCGCCCAGTTTCGTGCCAGTACCGTGCGCCTCCGCCATGTCCACCTCGCCGGGTGTCAGCCCCGCGTCGGCGAGCGCTGCCCGGATCACCCGCTCCTGCGCCGCACCGCTGGGCGCGGTGAGACCGTTGGAGGCACCGTCCTGGTTCACCGCCGAACCCCGTACCACCGCCAGTACGCGATGGCCGTGCTTGCGTGCGTCCGACAATCGCTCAAGCAGCAGCATCGCAACGCCCTCGCCCATGCCGAACCCGTCGGCGTCGGAGGAGAAGGCCCGGCAGCGCCCGCCGGGGGAGAGCGCGCGCTGCCGGCTGAACTCGATCAGCGCTCCCGGCACGGGCACCACGGTGGCGCCCCCGCTGAACGCGAGATCGCACTCACCGCGCCGAAGCGCCTGGACGGCCAGGTGCAGTGAGACCAGGGCCGACGAGCACGCGGTGTCGACCGAGGCGGCCGGGCCCTCCAGGCCCAGCACATAGGACAGCCGACCGGAGGCCACGCTGCTGGCGGTGCCTGTCGCACGGTAGCCCTCTACGCCGGTGGCGTCGTACTCCGTGCCCACCCCGTAGTTCTGCACGGCCATACCCACGAAGACTCCGGTCCTGCTGCCGCGCAGGGACTGCGGGTTCAGTCCGGCGTGCTCGGCGGCCTCCCACGTCGTTTCCAGGAGCAGCCTCTGCTGTGGGTCCATCGCCGTGGCTTCACGCGGGGAGATCCCGAACAGGCCGGCGTCGAACTCCGACGCGTCATGCAGGAAGTAGCCGGATCGCACATAGGTGGTCCCCGGCTGCTCCGGATCGGGGTCATAGAGGGAGTCCGGGTCCCAGCCTCGGTCGGACGGCAGTGGTCCGATCGCGTCGCCCTCGTCGCTCACCAGCCGCCACAGGTCCTCCGGCGAGGCGACACCTCCGGCAAAGCGGCAGCCGATACCAACGATGGCGATCGGCTCGTTCGCCTGGTCCAGTACGTCCTGGAGCCGGCGACGGGTAGTGCGCAGGTCGGCGGTGACCTTCTTCAAGTACGTCCGGAACTTGTCTTCGCTGTCGGTCATGGAACGTTCGGCTCCTTGGGATGGGCGAGGACGCCGTGACCTGCGTCGGGAAACGGCCCGGCTCACGAGCGTGCTCCACGGGAACCCGCGGTTCGTCGCCCATGGTGCGACGATCGCTTCGGCACCATACGGTCACAAGCGCCACGGCAAAACGGAAGGCACCAGGCAGACAGCGCCCGCCATCGCTCATACTGCGCTGCCGCTGCCGGAAATCCACCCCCTCACCGCCCCGTAACCAGCCGCAGCGCCCCCTATTCACGGGACCAGGACCGCTGCGGCCCCGATGGGCAGACCTGCCGACGGGCCAGCGCTTCCTGCTGCACGGAGGATCAAGGGGGTGTAGGGGCTTGCGAGCCCACGGGGGCGTCGAGGGAAGCTGAACAAACACCGCCTGCACTTCTCATACGGAGTCTTCGACCACCCTGATAGCGCCGGTCGGGCAGCGGACAACCACTTCCCTGACTTCACCCTCCTGCCTTTCGGAAGGAAATTCTGCAATGAGCAGAACGCGACCGTCCTTTTCGTCCTGATCGAAAAGATCGGGGCAATACATCACACAGCTGCCACTGGACGTGCATTTTTCGCGGTTTACCTCGATTCGCATTCCCTGAATGTATCCGCCGCAACACGGCGGCGCAATATGAAGAGCGGAAAGGAGGAACGAGACGTGCGGAAACCCGGGCTCTCCCTTCGGTCGCGGGGAGCAAGATCCGGCCCGATGAGAAACACCGGACCGGACCCATCAGCGTTTCCCGCCCCGGGCGGAGCGGATTCAGTCCTCCACCGTGCCGAACAAGCTCTCGATGGCCCCGGCCAGCGACTGCTCTCCTTCCGTCAGTTCCAGGGTCCTGCCGAAACTGGCCCGCCGGTCGAGCAGGGCAACGACCGCGGCGGCGACGTCGGCGCGGCCGATCCGGCCGCGCGGCGCGGTGCTTCCGGTGGCCACACCGAGGTGCACCAGACCGTCGGCGGGCGCGTCGGTAAGCCGTCCGGTCCGTACGACCGTCCAATCCAGGTCGCGGGCACGGACATCGTCCTCGGCCGCGGCCTTGGCCTCCAGATAGCCAGCTTTCTCCTCCCTCGACCAGGGCTGCTCCTCGGCCCCGTGCCAGTTGCTCACCATCACGTACCTCCGTACACCCGCCTGTTCACCGGCTGCGGCGAACAGGCGGGCGGGAGACCGGTCGGCGCCCGTGCCCGACGATCGCCCGCCACCGCCCGTCCCGGCCGCGAGCACCAGGGCATCGGCGCCATCGAGCACTCCCGCGAGAGCGGCTCGCAGAGCCCGTGGGTCCCGGCCGGCGTCCATGAGGACGGGTTCGCCTCCCAGGGCCCGCACTCGGTCCAGGTGCTCCGGGCCGCGCAGCAGGGCCACCGGCCGGTGGCCTCGGGCCGCGCATACGGCGACCAATCGATTTCCCAGAGATGTCGACGATCCGAGAATGATTATTCGCATGCCTGTCAGCATAGCCATGAAATCATTCCGGACCACTGCGAAACAATCCAGGTGAAGTTGCCGTCCTCACTTCGACTGAAGTATTCGGACCGGCGCGGGCCGAACCCTCGGGAAAGGAAATGAACATGTCGGAATCGACATCCAAAATACGGGACATACCCCTGTACCGGAGCTGCCCCTTCGATCCTCCGGATGAATACAGGCGGCTGCGGGAGGAAGAGCCGGTGAGCCGCGTACGGTTCGCCGACGGCCAGGAAGGCTGGCTGCTGACCAAGTACGACGACGTCAAGGCCCTCCTGCTGGACACCCGGTTCAGCTCCAACCGCAACATCGCGGCACGCACCAGGCACCTCTATGAGAAACCCAAGCTGCCGGCGGGTGCGATGGTGAGCATGGACCCGCCCGAGCACACCCGCTACCGTCGCCTGCTCGCCAGCCAGTTCACGATGCGCCGGGTGCGCGCGCTGGAGCCGAAGATCGAGGGATACGTCTCCCAGCAGCTCGACGAGATGCACAAGGCCGGCCCCGGCGTCGATCTCATCGAGACGTTCGCACTGCCGATCCCGTCCCTCGTGATCTGTGATCTCCTGGGCGTGCCGCCGCACCACCGCAACGATTTCCAGGACTGGGCACAGACCGTGCTCAACCTGGATCTGCCGATCGAGGAGGTGCAACGCGCGAAGGACGAGCTGTTCGGGTTCATCACCGAACTGGTGCACGAAAAGATCAAGAACCCGCAGGACGACATCATCAGTGGTCTGCTCCACACGGAGTCCGATGAGCCTCTGACGCTCGAAGAGGTCGTCGGTGTCAGCGTGCTGCTGCTGATCGCGGGGCACGAGTCGACCTCCAACATGCTGGGCCTCGGCGTATACGCCCTGCTGCGGCACCCCGAGGAGCTGGCCAAGCTCATTGCGGACCCGTCGATCGTCGACCATGCCGTGGAGGAGCTGCTCCGCTATCTCTCGATCGTGCATCTGGAGTTCATCCGCACGGCGACCGAGGACATCGAGTTCGCGGGGCACCTCATCAAGGCCGGGCAGACGGTGAAGGCATCGCTGGTCTCGGCCCACCGGGACATCGATCGGTACCCCGACCCGGATGTGCTGGACCTGACCCGGGAAGACGTGCACCACCTGGCGTTCGGTCACGGGATTCATCAGTGCATCGCCCAGCAGTTGGCCCGTGTGGAGATGCGGCTGTCGTACAGGCTCCTTTTCGAACGCTTCCCTACGTTGCGCCCGGCGATCGAACCGGAGAACGTCCGCTTCAAGGATGACTCGGTGGCCTACGGCGTGAAACAACTGCCGGTGGCCTGGGACGTTCCGACGGCCTGACATCTGCCTGAGCACAGGCACAGGCGGGCGGGGTCGGCAACGGTCCGTGACCGACCCCGCCGGTAGTCGTACAGCCACCGAGCCGGCACGCTTTCCACGATCGGCCGAGCAGCCGGGACGGCCCTCGGACCCCGCCGCTGAACACCGACCACGACGTCGCGAGGGACGGTCGGGTACAGGCCGTGGTTGCAACTCGGTCTTGCAGAGGCCGATCGTGGATTCCACCAGGGCGTCGCCGACCGAGCCGATAGAGGCTGCGATGCCGTCGCGGTTGCGCGGCCAGCGGCCCGTCTCCCGTGTGTCAAGGACCAGTTGGGTCTCTTTAGAAGTCATCTCATTTGGCGAGTCTGCGGTAGCAGATGAGGGTGCAGGCGATGCTGGTGAAGGCGAGGAAGTGGTCTGCCTTGCGCTCGTAGCGCCGGTGAAGGCGGCGGCAGCCGGCGAGCCAGGCCATGGTGCGTTCGATGGTCCAGCGATGGCGGCCCAGTCGCTGCGAGCTCTCGATGCCCTTGCGGGCGATGCGATGGGTGATGCCGCGTTGCCGTAACCATCGCCGCAGGTGGGCGTAGTCGTAGCCCTTGTCGGCGTGAAGCTTGCCCGGCCTGCGACGTCGGCGTCCACGGCGTGAGCGGATCGGCGGTATGCCCTTCACCAGAGGAATCAGCGCCTGGCTGTCGTGCACGTTCGCCCCCGAGATTCCGACAGACAAGGGCAGACCGGTCCGCTCCGTGATGAGGTGGATCTTCGACCCGTACTTGCCCCGGTCGACAGGATTCGGACCCGTCAGGTCCCCCTTTTCAGGGCCCGCATGTTCACGGAGTCGATCGCGCAGCGGGTCCAGTCCAACTCGCCGCGAGCGCCGAGCTCGTCGAGGACCAGGCGGTGGAGCTTGGCCCACACCCTGGCCTTCGACCACTCCGTGAAGCGCCGGTGAGCTGTCGCTCCCGACGGCCCGAACGAAGCGGACGGCAACTGCTGCCATGTGCAGCCTGACGTGGCCACGAACACGATCGCCGCCAACACCTCCCGGTCACCGTGACGGCGTCGGCCACCGCCTTGAGGCCGCGAGGGGGCCTCTGGCACCACTCGCTGGAAAAACTCCCACAACTCTTCCGGCACCAGCCGCTCAACGATCCCCACGAGCTACAGCCTACAGAGTCTGCCAAATGAGATGACGTCTTAAGGCCGGGTCCGCAGGCTCCCCGCCATGACCACCGACCCACTCGACCGCCTGCGCTCGCTGCGGCGGTACGCCCCCGAGGTGCCCGCGCTCCTCGCGGAACTCGCCGCGGGCCCCGACCCGTTCGGCGCCCTCCAGTCGGCCGGCCGCGTCCTCGCCCGCCTCGATCCAGTGGACGGCACCCCGCTCCACGACGAGGACCGGGTCACCGTCACGATCTCCGGCAGCGGCACCCTCGACGGCCTCACCGCCTCCCTCACCGCCGAGTTCGCCCGCCACGGACTCCCACTCGACGCCGTCACCGGAGACTTCGGCGCCTGGGAACGCGACCTCCTTGACACCGCCAGCGCGCTCTACGCACCGACGACCGCGCTCTCCCTCTGCGTCCTGGACGCCTCGGTCCTCTTCGCCCCCTTGCCCCTCCCCTGGACGGTCGCCGACGCGACCTCGGCCGCCGACGAGCTGCTCGCCCGCCTGGACTCGCTCGCCGCCCGCCACGGCGAGCACGCCTCCGGACTGCTGGTGCTGAACACGCTTCCGCTGCTCCACACGCACACCCACCAGCTCGTGGACCTGCGCGCACGGGCCGAACTCGGCGCGCTGTGGCGGGAGTTCAACGCGGGCGTACTCCGTCTCGCACTGCGGCACCCGCGTACCCAGGTCATCGACCTCGACCCGCTCGTCGCCGCCGGCGGCCCGGTACGTGACGCCCGGCTGGCCGCGTACGCCAAGGCCCGGCTGGGTGCCGAGCTGCTCGCCCGGTACGCCCGCGAGGTCGGCCATCTGGCCCGAGCACTGCGTGGCCGCACCCGGAAGGTGCTGGTCCTGGACGCCGACCAGACGTTGTGGGACGGGGTCCTCGGCGATGTCGGCCCGGAGGGGATCGCGGCGGCGGGGACGTTCCGCGGGGAGGCCTTCGGCGAGTTCCAGCGGGTGGTCCGGCAACTGGCCGCGCAGGGTGTCCTGCTCGCCGTATGTTCGAAGAACGACCCGGAACCGTTGCTGACCGTGTTGCGCGAGCACCCGGACATGGTGCTGCGCGAGCCGGATTTCGTGCGGGTGCAGGCGAGTTGGGGTCCGAAGGACGCGGGGCTGCGGGAGATCGCGGACCGGCTGAACCTGGGAACCGACAGCCTGGTCCTCGCCGACGACTCGGCGTTCGAGCGCGGCCAGATGGCCGGTGCTCTGCCCGCCGTGGCGCTCGTCCCGCTGGACGACGAGCCCGCGCTGCACGCCGAACGGCTCCTGGCCGACGGCTGGTTCGACGTACCGGAGCTGACCGACACCGATCTGCGGCGGGCGGCCCAGTACCGCAGCGAGGGCGACCGACAGCGGCTGCGGGAGGGCGCCCAGTCGTACGAGGAGTACCTCGCGCAGCTCGGTGTGGTGGTCGAACTCGCCGCCCTACGGCCCGACCAGGTGTCCCGGACCGCACGGGTGGCCCAACTCACCCAGCGCACCAACCAGTTCAACTTCACCACCCGCCGAATGTCGGCCCCGGAGGTGCGGGAGTACGCCGACGCGCCCGGCGGGCTGGTCCTGACCGTCGGGACGCGCGACAAGTTCGGGGACAACGGCCTTGTCGGCGCGGTGTTCGTCCGCCGTGATCCGACGACCGGCTGGCACATCGAGAACGCCCTGCTGAGCTGCCGGGTCTTCGGCCGGGGCATCGAACAGGCCGTGTTGGCCGCCCTGTTGGAGGGTGCCAGGGAGGCGGGCGCCCCGGCGGTGTACGGCAGCTACCGCCCGTCGGCCAGGAACGGCAGGGTCCAGGAGCTGTATCCCACGCTCGGCTTCGAAGCGACGGACGGGACGGGCAGGACGGACGAGGTGGACGAGCCGGACGGGACGACCGCCGTCTTCCGGCACCCGCTCCTCGAACTGCCCGAAGTCCCGGCACACATCACGCTGAGGGGGACGACCCGATGAGCAGCAGGAGCACGCCAGGGGCGAGGGACACCTTCACCGGTGTCCTCCTGGAGAACACCGCCGCCCAGGCTCACCGGGACGCCCTGGTGTATCTGCGCGACGACATAGCGGGGTCGCCGCCCGAGCGCGTCACCTACGCCGAACTAGACAGCCGCGCCCGCCGGATCGCGTCCTGGCTGCGTGCCCAGGACGCCGTCGGCCGGCAGGTGCTGCTGCTCCATCCGCCGGGGACCGGGTTCGTCGCGGCCTTCCTCGGGTGTCTGTACGCCGGTGCGGTGGCCGTGCCCGCGCCGCTGCCCACCGACCAGGGCCGCCAACTCGCCCGTGTCTCCGGCATCTTGAGGGACGCGGAGGCGATGGCGGTGCTGACGGCGCCGGAACTCGCGCCCGCGCTGGAGGCCTGGCTGCTGGCCGAGGGGATGACGCACGTCCGGTGTCTCGGCACGGACGGCGACGGCGACTTCGCGGACCCGGCGGACTGGCGTGCGCCGGACCTCCGCCCGCACGACCTGGCCTTCCTCCAGTACACGTCGGGTTCGACCAGCGAGCCCAAGGGCGTGATGGTCACCCACGCGAACCTGCTCGCCAACGAGGCGGCGATCCAGGCCTGGACGGGCACCGGGCCTGACACGATCGGCGGCGGCTGGCTGCCGCACTACCACGACCTCGGGCTGATCGGGCACATCCTGCAACCGCTCTACGCGGGCGGCACGGCGGTGCTGATGTCGCCGACGGCGTTCCTCAAACGCCCTTACCGCTGGCTGCAGATGATCGACGAGTTCCGGCTGAGCGGCAGCGGCGGGCCCAACTTCGCCTTCGACCTGTGTGTACGCCGGGTCACCGACGAGCAGTTGGCGGGCCTCGACCTGTCCGGCTGGCGGGTCGCACCGAACGGGGCCGAACCCATCCGCGCCGACACCCTGCACGCCTTCGCCGAACGCTTCGCCCCCGCCGGGTTCCGCCCGGAGACCTTCTTCCCCTGCTACGGCATGGCGGAGACGACCCTCCTGGTGACCGGCGCGACCCCCGAACTCCCGCCAGCCGTAAGGACGGTGGACGCAGCGGCCCTGGAGCGCGGCGAGCTGTCCGACCCCGTCGCGGACGCCCCCGTGCGCACCCTCGCGGGCAGCGGCACCGTGCGCGACAGCGAGATCCGCATCGCCGACCCGGTCACCGGGGCGAGCCGACCTCCGGGCACGGTGGGCGAGATCTGGGTGCGCGGCCCGAGCGTGACTCCCGGCTACTTCCGCAACTCCCGTGCATCCTCGGAGAGTTATCTGCCGGGCGGCTGGCTGCGCACCGGCGACCTCGGTGTCCTCGACGGTGACGAACTGTTCGTCACCGGCCGCCTCAAGGAGGTCGTCGTCCTCGCCGGGCGGAACTTGTACCCGCACGACGTGGAACGCACGGTCCAGTCCGCCGACCGCGCGCTCACGGCGGGCGCGGGCGCCGCGTTCGCCGTACAGAGCGACCTCGGCGAGCATCTCGTGATCGTCCAGGAGGTTCGGGCGGCGGCCGTCCCCGGGGGCGATCTGCGCGCGGTGGCGACAGCCGCCCAGCAGCTGATAGGCCGTCAGTTCGCGGTTCCGGCGGGCAATGTGGTGCTGGTCAAGCCGGGCACGGTACGCCGTACGACCAGCGGCAAGGTCCAACGCACGCTCATGCGGCGGCTGTTCCTCGAAGGCGCGCTGACTCCGCTGTACGAGGTGCTGGAGCCGTCGGTGCGGGTGCTGGTCAGCGACGCGGGCGACCGCGCCCTCGCTCGGGACGACCGTTCCCTGGAGCGGGTGAGCCCGGCATGACGATGGAGCACTCCCCGTACCGGCTCGCCGAGGAGCTGGAGCTGTACCTCGGCGACCCGGCCGACCCTCACGGCCCGTTCTCGTACGCGGCCAGCGCGGACCTGGACGCCCGGGAGGAGTTCCCGGCGGAGATCTGCCGGCTCCTCGACGACTGGGGGCTGCCCGACTACTACGTCCCCCTCGGCGCGGGCGGCCGGCTTCGGGACTACGAGCACGCGCTCCAGCTAGTCCGCACGGTGGCCCGGCGCGATCTGACCGTGGCGGTCGCACACGGCAAGACGTACCTCGGCGCGGTCTGCGTGTGGATCGCGGGCAGCCCCGAGCAGACCGCCCGGCTCGGCGCGGACATCCGGGCCGGGGTGCCGGTGGCCCTCGGGCTGACCGAGCGGGCGCACGGCAGCGATCTGCTGGCCGGGGAGGTGGAGGCGGTGCCGGAAGGGTCCGGGGCCTGGCGGGTCACCGGCGAGAAGTGGCTGATCAACAACGCCACCCGGGGCAGCGTGCTGGCCCTGCTCGCCCGTACCGCTCCGGACGGCGGCCCGCGCGGCTTCAGCGTGCTGCTGACCGACAAACGCGCGCTGGCGCCCGGCAGTTACCGCCATCTGCCGAAGGTCCCCACGCACGGAATCCGGGGCGCCGACATCTCCGGCATCGCCCTCGACCGGGCCCGCGTACCCCGTTCGACGGTGGTCGGCGCTGAGGGCGGCGGTGTCGAAACCGTCCTGAAGGCCCTCCAGTTGACCCGCACGATGTGCGCCTCCCTGTCACTGGGCGCCGCCGACCACGGTCTGCGTCTCGCCCTGGACTTCGCGGCCGAGCGTGAACTGTACGGCCGCCGCCTCGCCCAACTCCCCCTAGCGCGAGACGTGTTGGCCGCCGCGGCAGCGGATGCCCTCACGCACGAGGCCGTCGCGCTGGTCGCCTCGCGCCTCGTACACACGGCGACCGAGGAACTGAGTGTGGTCTCGGCGGTGACCAAGTACCTGGTCCCGACCGGCACGGAGGAACTCCTGCGCGAACTGGCCGCCGTGCTCGGCGCCCGCGCCTTCCTGTCCGGGGTGACCTCACCGGGCGTGGAGCGCTATGGCATGTTCGAGAAGATCGAGCGCGACCACCGCATCGTCGCCCTCTTCGACGGCAACACCCTCGTCAATCTCAACTCCCTGATCAACCAGTTCCGTTCACTGGTACGCCGGTGGCGCCGCTCCGAGACCGGCGTGACCGAAGCGGCGGCCTCGGCCTGCGATCTCTCCGCCCCGCTCCCCGCCTTCGACGCGACCCGCCTCACCCTCCTGTCCCGGTACGGCAGTTCACTGCTGGCCGCACTGCCCGCCTGGACGACGGAACTGCGCGAGGAGGCCGAGCGCGACCCGGCCCTCACGCCCACCGCGCAGGCGGCACAACGGCTGCTGGCGGTCACGGAATCCGTGCACCAGGAGATGGCCGAGCCGCTGGACCTCGTCGCGGGAGTCCCGCACGAGGCCTTCGAGACCGCCCGCCGCTACTGCCTGTGCTTCGCGGGCGCCGCCTGTCTGGGCCTCTGGCTGCACAACCCCCGAGCGGCGACCACCGGGGTCTGGCGGGACGCCGACTGGCTGCGCACGGCGCTGGACCGGCTCCTCGTCCGGCTCGGCGACCGACAGCCCGGCTCGGACCCGGAGGCGTACGACCGTCTCCTCGACGAGGCGTACGCGGCCCGCTCGGCCGGGCGGCTGTTCTCGCTGCTGCACCTGGGCCTCGCGAAGGAGCCGGTATGACCGCCGACACCCGCGTCCGCGACCTGATCCGGTGGTTCGGCGATCCGGCCGATCCCGCGAACCCGGTGGGCCGGGCCGCTCTCCTCGCGGCGGACGAGCAGGGCGAACCGAGCGCCGCGGGCGAGTGGCTGCTCGATGAGTACGGTTTCGGCGCGGAGTTCGTACCCGTCGAACTCGGCGGCAGGTTCACGCAGTTGGACGACCTCGTGCGGGTGGCCCGAGAGGTCTTCCGGCGCGATGTCGGGCTGGGCCTCGGGTACGGCATCACGTCCTTCATGGCGTCGGTGAATGTCTGGGCGGCCGGTACGCCCCAACAGCGCAAGCAGCTCGCCGGGTTGCTGCTGGACGGCGGCAAGGTCTCGGTCGGTTACCACGAACTCGCCCACGGCAATGACTTCCTGCGCAACGAGTTCACGGCCGACCGCACCCCGGGCGGCTATCGGCTGAACGGCACCAAGGAGGTCGTCAACAACGCCGACCGAGCGGGCGCCTGGGTGCTGTTCGCCCGTACCGATCCGGCACCGGGGGCCCGCAGCCACTCGGTGCTGCTGACCGGCCCCGAGGACTGCGCGGACGGCGCGGTGACCTTCCTCCCCCGCTATCCGACAACCGGCGTACGCGGCTGCCGACTTACCGGACTCGACTTCCGCGACTGCGAGATCCCGGCCGGCGCGCTGGTCGGCACGGAGGGCCAGGGCGCCGAACTGGCCCTGCGTTCCTTCCAGGTGACCCGCAGTGCGCTGCCCGGGATGGCCGTGGGCACGCTGGACACCTGTCTGCGGACGGTACTCGGGTTCGCGCTGGGGCGGCGGCTGTACCGGCGGCGCGTGCTCGACCTGCCGCACGCCGCCTCCGTACTCACGGGCGCCTTCGCCGACTTACTGCTGTGCGACAGCCTGGCGCTGGCCGCCGCGCGGGCCGTGCATCTGCTGCCTGGCCAGTCGAGCGTGACCGGCGCCGCCGTGAAGTACCTGGTCCCGAAGCTGCTCACGCGCACGGCGAACGACCTCTCGGTGATTCTGGGCGCCCGCTTCTACGTCCGCGAGGGCGAGCACGCCCTCTTCGGCAAGCATCTGCGCGACCTGCCCGTACTGAGCCTCGGTCACGCGGGCCCGACGGCCTGCCTGGCCACCCTGATCCCTCAACTCCCACGCCTGGCAAGGAACCCCGGCCCACCCGCTCCCGACGCCCTGTTCACACCGGGCGGCCCGCTCACCCCGGGCATCCCCTACGACCACCTCACGGTCACGGCCGACGGGGACGCGCTGACCGGCGTACTCGAAGAGTCATCGGCGCCGAACGACCCATACGTACAGACCCTGTTGGGGCAGCTGAGCCGCGAACTGAACGTCGTACGCAAGGCGCTGCTCGCCCTTCCACCGGCCGAGCGGACCCCGCTGGCCGGACCGGCGAGCTTCCGACTCGCCGACCGTTACGTCCATTTCATGGCGGCGGCAGCGGCACTGGGCGTCTGGCGGGCCGCTGCCGACGATTTCCTCGCCGACCCCGCGTGGCTCGCGACCGCGTTGCACCGCACGGCGACCCGTCTCTCCCTGCGACCGGCACCACCACCCGCGGAACACACGGCCCGTCTGCACGCCGAACTCCTGCGCCGCCACGACGAGAACCGGTCCTTCGATCTTTACGACCTCTGCCTCAACGGCTGACACCCATGGAGCATCCGATGACCGTGCCGAGCACCTACACCGAGCAGACGCTGACGAGTTGGCTGGTGGACCGGGTCGCCGAGTATCTGCGCAGGCCGCCGACCGAGATCGACCCCGCCGTGCCGCTCGCCGAGTACGGGCTCGACTCGGTGGCGGCGCTGAGCCTGTGCGGCGATGTCGAGGACGCCTTCGAGGTCCTCATCGAGCCGACGGCGGCCTGGGACTACCCGACGATCCGGTCGCTGGCCGGTCATCTGCTGGGACGGCTGGAGGCACGGACGTGACAGCCGACCACATGGGCGGCAGTGGCGGCGGGATAGCTATCACCGGTATCGACTGCCGCTTCCCGCAGGCCGAAGGGCCGGGTGGGTACTGGGAGTTGCTGATGCGCGCCGGTGACGGCGTCGGTCCGGTGCCGCCCGAACGCTGGCCGGTGGCGGAGTCGTTCTCCGCGCCCACCGAGGGCGGTTTCATCTCCGGCCCAGACGTGTTCGACCACGAGTTCTTCGCCGTCTCACCGCGCGAGGCCGGTTCGCTCGATCCGCAGCAGCGGCTGATGCTGCACTGCGCGTGGCGGGCGGTCGAGGACGCGGGCATCGCCCCGCACCGGCTGGCGGGCACGTCGACCGGCGTGTTCATCGGGGTCATGGGCAGCGAGTGGGCCCATCTGACGCTGACCGACCTGCCCCGGATCACCGCCCAGATCGGCTCCGGCAACGGCTACTGCATGATCGCCAACCGGGTGTCGTACCACCTGGATCTCAAGGGCCCGTCCCTCGCCGTCGACACGGCCTGCTCGTCCTCGCTGGTCGCGGTGCATCTGGCGGCGAACGCGCTGCTCGCGGGCGAGTGCGATCTCGCCATCGCCGGTGGCGTCAACCTGGCATTGACCCCGGCCCTCGGCATCTTCTACACCCAGGCCGGCCTCGCCGCCCCCGACGGCCGCTGCAAGCCGTTCAGCGCCGACGCGGACGGCATCGGCCGGGGCGAGGGCGTCGGGGCGGTGGTGCTGCGCCGGTACGAGGACGCGGTCGCCGACGGTCAGCCGGTGTACGCCGTCCTGCGCGGCACCGCCGTCAACCAGGACGGACGCAGCAACGGCATCACCGCGCCCAGCCGTTGGTCCCAGGAGGCCGTGGTCGCCGCCGCCTGCCGCCGGGCCCGCGTGGACCCGGCCGACGTGACCTTCATCGAGGGCCATGGCACCGGCACGGTCCTGGGCGACATGATCGAGACCAGGGCTCTCGGCGCACTCCACGCCACGCGCCCCCGTTCGCGCCCCCTGTCCCTCGGCTCGGTCAAGGGCAACCTGGGCCACGCGGAGGGCGCCGCCGGCATCGCGGGCCTGATCAAGGTCGCCCTCTCCCTCCACCACCGCACGGCCCCGGCCAGCCGCTTCGCGACCCATGAGAACCCCCAACTCGCCCTCTCCGACCAGGGTCTACGCCTCCTCAAGTCGCCCCTGCACCTCCCGCCGGGCCCGGTACTGGCCGGCCTGAGCAGCTTCGGCATGGGCGGCACGAACGCCCACGCGGTGCTCGAATCGACGCCGAGGAGCGGACGTACGGCAGGCCACACCCGTACGCCGTCCCATGCGCCCCAGCGCCCCACCGCGCAGCGCCCCGCCGGCCTCGGCATCGGCGTCTTCACCCTCACCGCGCCCACCGAGGCGGCCCTGCGCCGCAATCTCCTCGCCCAGGCGGAGGCGATCAGCCGCCGTCGAACGCCCTTCGCCTCCCTGTGCTGGACCTCGCACCAGGTCAAGTCCGGTCACGCACACCGCTGTTCGGTGGTCGCCGCCGACTCCGCCGAACTGGCCACCCGCCTGCGCACGGCCGCAGAGGCACCCACGTTGCCCGCACACCCGTCCGAACTTCCGCGCACCGCCTGGCTGTTCACCGGCCAAGGCGCCCAGTACCCGGGCATGGCGGCCCGGCTGCACCGCGAGTCCGCCCTGTTCCGCCACCACCTCGACGCGGCCGACACCGCCCTGCTCCCGCACACGGGCGGTTCCGTGCGCGATCTGCTCCTGGGCGCCGATCCGGCGGTCCACCGCACCGGTTGGGCCCAGCCCGCGCTCTTCGCCGTCGGCTACGCACTCGGCGCAAGTCTCCACGAGCTGGGTATCCGGCCACAGGCACTCCTCGGCCACAGCGTGGGCGAGTTCGCGGCGGCGGTACTCGCCGAGGCCCTCCCCCTGGAGGCAGCGGCACAACTGGTCGCGGCCCGAGGGGCCCTGATGCAGCAACTCCCCGACGGCGGCGGCATGTTGGCTGTCCAGGCCCCGGCCGAGCCGCTCCACGAGTACGTCGAACCGGAACCCCTGGTCGGCTTCGCGGCCTTCAACGGCCCACGCTCGACCGTGCTCTCGGGTGATCTGTCCGCCCTGGACCGGATCGCCGACGTCCTGGCCCAACGCGGGTTCCCGGTACGCCGGTTGGAGGTGTCCCACGCCTTCCACTCCCCGCTCATGCGGCCGGTCCTCGAACCCTTCCACCGGCTCGCCGAGGAGGTGACCGACGGAGGCGTCCCGCGCATCCCCCTGTACTCCACACTCCGGGGCAAGCTCCTCGACTCCGAGCCGCTGGACGCCGCGTACTGGACGGAACACATCAGCGCACCCGTCCTCTTCGCGGACGCCGCCGCACAACTCCTCGACGAGGACCCGACCCACCTGGTGGAGATCGGCCCGAAGCCCGTACTCACCGCACTGACACGGCACTTGACCGCCGACCGCACCTCACCGCCCCGCTCCCTCCACCCCCTCCCGGGCGTGAACGCGGGCGCCCGTGAACTGGCCGGAACACTCACCGCCCTCCACGACGCGGGCCTCGACCCGGACTGGGACGCCGCGTACGCCCCACAGGACCGCTTCCTCCAGCGCCTGACCCCGTACGCCTTCTCCACGGAGCACCGCTTCTGGCACCGGGGCCCCGCCGAGACACGTACCGAAGCCCCAAGCGAGGTCGGGGCACCCACAGCCCCAACCAACGGCGGGGAAACCACAGTTCGGCCAAGCACCACCACAACCGCCACGCCCAAGCCCACGACCACAGCCGGCGCCGTCCTGGAC
>Ga0307513_10002870_pt1 | contig 23600 bp, 19 predicted proteins | sample 15_EM_MG_FD_202174 | JGI IMG/M metagenome (GOLD analysis project Ga0307513, IMG submission 202174) | Populus trichocarpa ectomycorrhiza microbial communities from riparian zone in the Pacific Northwest, United States - 15_EM | ecosystem: Host-associated > Plants > Roots > Unclassified | place...
CACTCCCCCGGACTGGCCAACGCCCGACAGCGATACTGTCGGTTAAAAACCCCGCTGGGATCGTTCCTATCCCAGTTCCGATCTTCACAGCCAGAACATTCTATAACCGAGCAAAGATCGACAGTATCCAAACCTCGACTTGGACCGGATGTGCCTTGGTAACGAACCCGTTTCTTACACTCTAATTACAATACATTTGATTTATTGTTTCATGTGTCTGCAGTGGGCAATGGGAAAGCCCCGGGCTGGACCGCGCTAATCCCAGCACCACTGAGCCGGTTATAAATATAAAGTCGAGGGTGGGTTGGTTGAACATGGAATCTGAGCCCAGCTCGAAAACCATGCAGAAAATGAAGACCACAGTGTTTGTATTTGCCACAATGGAAGGAAGTCCGGATGAGGGGAGTCCTTTGAAGAGAACGGAGGGTTACCTGACTATCTCTGATACAAATGTGCATCCACCATAAATTCTCACGTTGTCATCGAGCATTCCACTCCATGTGTCTGCCTGGAGGAGAGTCACCGTCCCATAAATTCTTCGCCAAGCTAGTTCTGCAGTGCCTAATATCTCAAGGACATCATTGTCCGCTCTTCAATCAGCAACTCTGAACTCAGCTTACAGCGGCTTGTACGTGTATTATTGGCTGTTCAATCACACTCGATTAGACCCAAAGTTTGCTGAGGCAAAACCCAGGCAGTCGAAATGCATACTTGGAGGACCAATAATGCAATGAGTATAATCGGGACTGGTTTATGAAAGCGATTCCATGCTGCCACTAAGGTATAGACTAAATACCGCCTATTAAGCTGTCACCAATAGGAGAGGTATTTACGTCCGCCCTTCGTAGGTATGACTAAATGACCTCCATAATTCATTTTCTGGTTAACCTGGGCTCGAGTCCATATGCATATCTAACCGACCTACACTTAGTATTAAGTCATCGCGGCGCCTTGAAGCAAAAATAGTATCTAAAAACCAGTACAATCAAAGAGGTCGGGATATCGAGACAATACAAGGTGCTTGTATTAAGGTATAGAGAGTGAGCCCACAGCTGTAAAGAGCTCGGGGTATTGTTGACTTATTTTCACTGACGAAATTTACCCAACTGGCAGGGCATACTATCATACCCAGGTGAAAAGTTCCCAAGGTCAGTGAAATTGTGCACATTTATTAATCACACAGTTACGACACCGTGATTTCGACACAGATTGTCAGGCCCGACACAGGAAAATAGGGGGTCGCCTTCTCAATCGCGTGTCAACAAGTAAGTGCCCTCGCAGATCGCAAGGCATGCATGAAGTCCCTAACTGCACTAGATTGCTGAATAAGGCTGGAAGGGAGGAACAGATGTGCCAGGCTAGGAAATCGATAATCAAGGTTCTCTGAAATATCAGCACTGGACTAACCACACTCATAATATCTAATGACTGCATACAGTAAACCAAAGCGATATATTTGAATTTCGCGTGTCGGTGTCCCATGGGCAAATGACGTATGCTTATTGGGTACCACTACAAACACTTAAGAGCGTAGAGAGTCCTTATTCCTCTGGCAAGCAATAGAGAGCTCGTTTCTCCAGGCATCGGGCTGCAGTGTGGTATATATCCGGAGCCGGGTATCTGAAACATCTGTATACAGTAAAATTTCCAAATCTTATGTCCATCACCACAACAAAGTCACAGCGCTCTCGAATCCTTTTCCAACCTCATGACATCGAAAGGTGCAGGGCGCATGGTCCCTGACTATACATAGAGTCTCTTCAGAGGCCACCGTCTGGGTGGTGCGGTACAAGTAAATATGGTGTGAGTCCGGTTGCGGCGGAGGTGGAGCAAATAGTCACAACAAGCGGATTGAGAAGAGCATTGACGTGTCGCGCGGCTAATGGTTGACGTGACCACGTTGTCACAAGTCGAGAAGACAGGGACAGTACAAGGAGGGTTGAGGGTACTGTAGACGTTGTCCGAAGAGCGGTACCTGCTCGAGCATCTGGACCAGCGAGTTTGACTGAATGCGCCCGTTTCAACCATATGGGTTGGTATTTTGGCTAGATTTGATCTGTGAAGAGTGGCGATGCGTATGACAGTCGTGGACTGCGCATCGGGCGTCTCCCGTGGACGGGTGGAGGGATGGGAGGGGCGTCGCACGTGGACGCACGTTGAAAAGTAAATGCCGGTACCTTCTTTTGCACGGAGAAGGCTAATCGTGACGTGGGCCCATCAATCGGAGGGCGCGGAGGTAGTTGTTGACGAGGATGAGTGGAAAATGCTGGTGGCGTTGACAAGCGATGTGAAAATGGAGCATAAGCAATGTGAGGGTGCGAGTCCAGCCAAAGGAACAGAGGAGACGGGCAGAGCCGGTAGTCCTCGTGGTTTGAACGAAGGAGTCGGGGAGGGCTCGGCGCAGTGGACAGGGTAAGGGTTAGTGTGGGCGGCGTTGGTGCTTGTCGAGGTCACTCTGCGAGTAAAATCGCTTCCCACTATAGCGAGTCAATAGCTGGCGGATCGAGCGCACCAAGGAAAACTCACCACTGGGTCCCGTTCGCGGGGATGCATACGAACGGTTGATGATAGAAATGGTGGTACCGTTGGTGGCGAATGGCTTCCTCCCACGAATCGCAAATGGTGCCTCCATCGCCTCCTCGAAAGCAAGCTTCGTGGCGGCAGCCATACATCTGGTTGCCCCAGTCGTGGACAAAAACCACGAAACAGGAGCACCCACGGGCTCCGTATTTCTCGGCGAGCTCATGGCAGTCTTGGTCTGCGATGCGAGGCTCTCGGAGGTTTCCGTTAAGCCAATTGGAATTATCGAAGGACTTCTTGAGTATCTTGAGATCTGCGATCATCTGAGGGTGCATCTTTTTGGGTGAATGCTGCGACAAGAGCTGAGGGAATGCATCGCTAGAGGGGACCGCCCTTTATCTTTGCACTTCCCCCGAGCGGAGCAATAAACGTTGGATTGGATTGGATTGCATCCAATTGGATTCTCGTTGCCCCATTCCTCACGAGTGGAACCGGTCGCTCCGAACGACAATGGACCATGTGTGGGTTATGGAACGGCGTAGGACCCTGGCTCACTCTCCTAGGCGCTTAACTCCCTGCAAAATCCACTATGTTGTCCTTGGATTGTACAAAAACAGAGGTGCTATTCCCTGGAAGGTGCACAGTCGGAAACGTCGGCGAGTTTGATGTGAGGTGAGGTGGGTGGGCTGATCCGATCTACCATAGGATCGGATGATTGAGAAAATTATATTACTGGTGCACCAATTGCATAAATATGGTCCTCCAGTACCCTTGGTACAGTCCTAACGTCCGAAAGCGAAGCTGGACCTCCTCACGCTGCACGAGTGTTAAGCTGCTGGAGGTGTAAACAGGTTCAGGACTTTGATTTTTACCATTTCCTGACAATGTATCTCCTCCCACTGTTTGGATCCAGGTCAACGGCCGTGGATGATCATGTGGACTCACGCTCGAGATCGCGCCCAGTCCCGTTCCTCGCCAAAACTGAACTGCGGCCACCCCCACCCCACCCCAGCCTGGAAGGACGGGGTCCCCACGAGTGGGTGTCCGGACCAAACCCGGATGTTGTAACATTGACCACACGCAGAGTTGTGACGACGGACAGGTAGAGGGCATATGGTATTCTATTATAGTTCACGCGCGAGTTTGGAATAGGTTACCATACGCGCGGCACATTCCTCAACGGCGGAGAATGGTATTTCGTGCTCGACGGGAGATGTAAGGGCACCCACTACCCTATGGAGAGTAACAGGTATTCCTGCGAACCCGTGGAACAGTCTTGGACGTGCAAATCTCAGCCGATTTTGATGGCCAGACTCCCGGGCGTCGTTAACGCCGAGTTGTTACAATAAAACGCAAGCCGCATGTACCCAAATGCTCTGAGAGACTATTCTCTGGAGTAAGGTTTTACTTTTCCATAGTCTGCATCTGATGGGCATCGTGCCTAGCCTTCAGCGTAATGGATGTGAGAGGGGTTCCTCAGTATATGCCCGGCGGATGACTTTGGAAGTTGTACAGATTGTATTTTTCACAGAATACACGTATATGTGAACGCACTAAGGAAAGGGACCAGTGATCTGTTTCTCTCGTCCGTCACTTGTGCCTCCGCCGATCGTGCTCCTTCCTGACGCGTTTTCACGTGTTGTGACTGATTTTACCGGACAATAGCTGCGTTCCTTGATATATGGGTTATTTTACTGTTGCCTGACATTGAGATGAGCGTTGAATGGCCGACAGCAGGCATAGTGTGGACGGAGGGTGGGACGCATGCAGCACATGATCCACAACAGACCCGCATGGACTCGTGATTGGCTTTCAATTCACTTATACTTTGCAACCACGACGGGTTAGTCGTTACTGCCTATTTCGCGGATGAGCTTGACGTCCCACTATGAGAAACAAGAACAAGCCAATCGCCTTTGGAACAGACTTTCATGTACCTATAAGGACCATCGAAATTGATTTCGCTGGTAATTCGCAGTGCCTATCGTGTGCCTGTCAGATAAAGACATGAATTTGTGAGTTGAGCTTGAAACGAATGCACCACCAGGCCAACGAGGGCTCTAAATCACTTCAATTCCACTCCAATAGTGAGTAACGAGATAATCGAATTGTCAGAATGAGCGAAATAGTTCACCTTTACAGGCCAACAGAGAATTGCTCGACTCTCATACCCAGGCACACTACGATCATATACTCCCATGCCCCAATTGAACATTCTACCAATGTGCCTGGACATCTAATTAATAAGGGTGTTATCAACATCTCGCTCTTTGTCGAGTTCCAACCCTAGCGTCTCAGGGTCACCCTAGTTGTATCACCCCCGTCCGCTAGTTCTTACCCTGTGCTTGTATTGACTTGTAAATGTAATGTCGGCGAAGTCTTCGCCTGAAAATCATCTGGCAAAATTGATCAGAAACCAAATCGGAGCTGACTTTTAAGACAGGATGAGCTGGTCACCTTATAGTCTCTCGGTGAGGAGCAGAGAACAGTAGGTGGAGGCACTGCAGGTTCCAAGTCCATTGTGCCATGATCTTTCGTTCGACCTAGCTAGCCAGCGAGCAACAGGAGGTCCTACAGCCCACTACCGCTATATTCAAATGTAATATCAACTCCATATTCAACACGTATATGCTTGGGGTTGGAGTCCCGGGCATGGAAATGTGGAAAGAGGTCAAGGCAATCAAAATGGTAAAATTGACTCACATCGGTATTATTCTAGGTAGTCCACTCCTGGATGTATAACATGCCCGGTACCGTCACCTCATTTCTACTGTCGGAAATACGATTGCACATGCAGATCCGTAGAGATGGTATCCCCCTGCGCTCGCGATTTTTGATCAAGCAATAAGAGACCTTGAGGCGTATTGACAAGGGCAACGGCATTGGATCCATTAAGGTGTTTCGCGACGCATACAGCCTTATGTGTCGATGGGTTGCATGTATGAATGTTCGACAACGTTATGAGATACAATTGACATCTCCTAGGTTGCTGTGTTGATAGACACTGCCGGCTGCCGACGGATGGTATTCGTGGGCGCTTTCGACTGCCAACGTGACCGCGAAATGTACCAAAGTGTCGGGTCGGCGACTGCGCTTTCAGTTCTGCAAAGTGTAGCCATGCATGGTAATACGCAAATAAAGAGTATTTGTCCCTCGAGAAGCCTTGGAGCGATATGTGCCCTCATTTGGAACCTGATGGATCCCGTCCTCTGACTTGTCTTGTGCCTCTCACATTTTTTTGTCCCTTCCAGTCTCTATCACACGAGGAGCCTTCTACTCGGCTATTATGACAGCTCACCGAGGACTCACCTTGACTTCACCCTCATCCCAAACCCCGTCAAACGGCTCCAAAATCCAACCCTGCAGCCCAAATACCATATATGGAGCACCTGGCTGTGCCTCCTTTGTCCACGTATGGGCGAATTCGATTGACGAAGTCGCATAAGGAATGAACGAACGAGCGACAGCCCCCAGCACCTGTTTTCATAGCCCCCTCCCTGGTATCTCCTTGCGCGATATGTACAGGCGCACGGCTTTTCACCTCCTGCGTGCCACTCGAGAGTCACGCCGGGGCTGTGGCTACCAATGATCGAAACGGAAGTTCACGGTGAGTGTATGGGTTCGGATTATTCAGCAGTGGTGGGCTTCGACGGCTGAGCGATCCAAGTCCAGTTCGACCAATACAAAGTCGGTGGTGTGCGACAATTGTGTCGCGCCCGTGTCACTCACACACGCGTAATTAGGCCGGGGACTAGGAGTAAACATCCTGCCTAACTCTATGGCTCGAGTCGAGACGCAACAACCCCGCTTCTGATCTGTCCTCGCTCTCGCTCTCCGCTCATATCACTCTAAAAATGGGTCTCTATCCGGATTCAATGGAGTCTCCGTATTATAGCAATGAGGTATGTCATATAATTCATAGGTCGAGCAAGCATTGAACCAACGTAGCCCACTCAGGTCGGCGCACAACGGTCCACCACTTTTCCACCCTTTACTGCGCCACCGCCTCTCCTTAGTAACGAGTTCGACGTCTTACAGGCCAGAGTTTGTTCCCCCGTACCCGGTCCACCAATGACCCCTTTCGACATGGATACGACAAGCCCCTCCCAATTCACATGGTTATCACTCCCAGAGCTCACCAAAGCGCATGGGCACTGCGAGACGGCCTCCAATACTTCGGCCCTTTCTCTCCTCGCCCTCAACCACCTTGGGCTTCTCCTAACGCCAATCAGCGACGATCTAATTTCTCGCAATAATGGCCTTCCTTGTAGCTCCATTCTTTGTAGGCCCCGTTTGCCTTCTCTCGAAGTTCCCTCTACAACTTTACACCAGCCAAATTACGGTTCTGGGACTACCTGATTCCGGCGGCCGTTGAGGAGTCGGACCGAGCCATCAGGGTGGGGAAAGGGTGAACTGTCATAGGTTTGACGTCTCACCCTTCGTTCAAACGTCCAGTATCCGAGCAGCACAAACAACTCGTGATCTACGGCCAATGTCCTCAGCCATTGTATGCACTGCCCACAAGGATTGTGCGAGATTTCAGTGCCAATACATGCAAATCGCGACTCATGACTTGAGGCTAACTATAGATGCACCACTCGACCTATTTCCTTTCTCGGAACGTTCTGCGCCTTCATAATCCGCCTCAAACTTAGACTCCATTGCAGCTCAGTCACAGTTGGTACGTGGCTTTTGTGATTTAGTTGAGTGATTCTGTCAAATAGAGATTGATACCCGAAGGACGGTGTGGGGGTGTATTGATTCGCTTGGCTCGTATTCCCTCCCAGAACTGCAGTAAGAACTAGTGGTAGTGTTTCGTTATCCTGAGTGAATATCATTAACATTTGCTTTGACCCTTCGAAGGGTCCATTGCCCGGCCGTATTGTGGACACAAGGCCCCGAGATTGAGGCACAATCGACCAGTGGTAGAGACGTAAGTCATTCGTCCAGAGAAAATTGCTTCCTACTACCGTGGCGCCTGACTTGATAATTGATACTATTACTGTTTGGTCCTGTTTCTTTCCATCCGTCGCAATATTACAGACTGGTTCCGCTTGCTAATGTGGCCAAAGCTGCATACAACAAAAGGAATACACTGTACTTCCCTCGGCACTTTATGCAATCCAGTGCTATGACTGTTACTATCAGCGGCCAAGCTAATGTTCAATTTGAGTGTTTGATCCCACAGATTTCCCTCCATATCTTTGATCACTCTACATATGTATGTGTGTACAGTGGGTTATATCCTCACATTAATCGGTACGGAACCGAATAACTGCAATTAAGATGAACGGAAGTGATGTGTCAGACCGACTGCTACAGTTAAACAATGGTCCCCCTTGGCACAGAGTATGTGTGCTGTATCGTAGTTGAAATCTTGGCGGAGTTCGGCTCAATGGGTGATGAGATCGGACGGAAGCATGCTTGGGTATGTAGAGAATACCGAGAGAGGTGATTTCCTAATCTGTTCATGGGTGATATGGATAAAGGCCGAATCCCTCGAAGTTACCTCATGGCCAAGTGTGACGACCGGTGAGACTGGCTCCTTCCATACACCAGTTCAGTTTTAGTCTCTCAGAAGGCTCAAACTCCTATTAAATAATAAGCATTGCTGGCGTGACACTGACACTCACCCTTCCATACCCCCTGCCACCTTCGGCCCGACTCGACCAAAGCAGCGGCCCCCGGTGAGGGCGAGCACCGGGGGCGAGCGAGCCGGGCCGTTCTGCAGTGATAATAACAGACATCGAGAGTTGTAATGAGGCTGGCGCGGAACGCGATCCACAGGTTCAAGGGGTATTCTAACAGGGAGGGAAGGAGGTGTATCCAGGAACCATGGATATGTACAACGCGGTTGTTAATAGGATATTTTCGGGACTACAGAGACCCTATTAGACGCATTCCTCACAGAGCCTCAAATATACAAAATCATTTCCAAACATCGGCCCTTTGGCTTGGAAAATAGGCGAATATATCTGTATCCGCCACGAGAAGTATATCTGCAACTTGGGTCATGGTAAACTCACTCTTTTGATTTCCAGGATCGGCCCTCCGACTTGGATATTAGCTGGAAAAGGCGGATGAGAACAGAAACCTTGGCGGCGTAGTGGAAAGTACTGTGAGATCCTCTTTCAAATTCGCCAAAAAAATTCACGCTGGTTAGTGAGAGCAAGTACCTCCCCACAATTAGGCGAAGGATTTGAGGTTAGATCGCCATCCAGATATCCAGAGAAATCGGGGAAAACTCGCATTTGTCGTCGGTATTTTCGTCCCTGACCGTACTGAGATCCTTGGGAATTATCATGGGGTCTCACGTCTGCTCTGGGGTAAATAAAGAAATGGCGAAGACAAGTAAAACTCCTCACCGTCCACCAAATCGCTTCCGACGCCAAGCACAGCGCACAAAACATTTCTATAACTGCCATCATGGACCACAATCGCGGTTCAAACGGTGCCTACCACCAACTAGCCGAATACGAAACCGAGAACCCGCCCTCTACGGGCTTCCCGTCCTTCCAGGGGCTTGGATACAGCACGGAACAGGTGCCCTGGAGTACAGAAGTAGTTCCAACATTGCCTCTCCAGGCAACCGATGAAGGTTTGGGTTCATCCCCGCGTCGACGCCACGCTGCTGACTTTCCTGAAAGGACAAGCATCCCCCCCAGCTGCATTCGATATAGATACCTGGAACACGCTTCTAGGGCCACGCGACGCCTCAGAATTTCCATACTTTCCGGCTCCGTTGGCCTCTGGAGGTTCGCTGGCTGCGCCGCAAGAAGCATATGTCTCCACCGATCCTCCGGAATACTTTGATGTGTTGAACGGTGTGAATATGCAAACGTTTCAAGCAGAGACGCCGTATGCCAGCGATGTCAGCTCGGCGCATAGACTCGGGAACGAGCTCGTACAAGCTCGGGAGCTCCGACGTCACGTCTACAACACCACCAGAGGCCCTTTTGGCTCGAATGAGGATATCGGCGGGTTCATAGATGTGCCTGGCCCGATAATTGACGTCAATCCTCGCGGCGCCAATGCGAATACTCCTTTCTGCCATAGTAACGCGACCACACAAGGAGGGTGGATGAACACAAGCGGTGTCCCCACGCACAATGGGCCCAGCACTAGCACTTTGTCCTTGCGACTCCGAGGCCCCCGCTCACCTCCACAGACGTATGAGGGTGACGTCGTGAGGTTGTATAATCGGCTGATAGATGAGGGAGCTGACATTGGTACCGCAATGGTCCTTCGCTTCATTATCTTCGCAGACGGGGTGACCATCGACGCGTTGATGGCCCCTATCGAGACACCTGAAGTAGTTCGCGCATTTGGTGGAGCAACGAGGATGTGGGGATTGTTGTTCGAGACGAAGGAGACGGTGACAGGCAAGAAGAAGTACGGCTGCCTCCTGTGCCCGCCTGAAAATCGCCGCGAGTACGGCCACAATCGTGACGCTGTTCGCCATTTTAATAAGGATCACTTTGGGTTCAAGTTCCCGTGCGATTACTGGTGAGTCGGCTTTCCGAGATATCATCCCTTAGCCGGGCGAAGTTTGAGGTTCCATTTTCGGCTGTTTCTGTATAGTAACCGTCAGTTCTTCAAGAATTCTGAGGAGAGGATCCATGTCAAGAAATGCAAATACAGGCCTTCAGTGAGCGCCTAGACGAGGGCTGATACGGCGGCGTGCTGGGATGCTGGTAATGCGGTGGACATATGCGCTTACCTTCTAATGTAGTCAAGGATGGTCACTATACAGATAGGAGGTGTACAATTGAGTGTCGATTTGCCGGGGAACCAGGCGCCAGGCTAAGACCCAGTCAGAAGACACCAACACCCCAGATCGTGCTACAACGCATTTGTAGAGGATAAAGAAGACGGGACGTACGGATGTCGGTATGAAAGATGGAAAGTACCACGGACCCACAAATGGTGGTAATTACAACACCCGAGTGAGTAAGTTAGTATTAGAAATGCCATCCTGGGCCGCAATGAAGGCGACGAGGATTCCCATTATACACGGGTGCTTTCGGAAGCTCAGGTCTGGATCGCTCTGTGAGGGAATCGGTTCGTGGCGGGCCCGAGTGGGGGAGAGGAGAGATGGCAAGATGGCAGCAAACAACCTTTGTTGGCCAAACTTGTTTCCAGTCGGCAGGCACAAACGAACAAACGAACAAACCCCAGTTACCCTTGCACAACTAGTAACAGGTTTCTGCTGTATCGCTGGAGCTGTTGCGTGTGAGCCCAAGGGGTAACGGACGGCTCACAAGCAGACCATGGACTATTTGATAGATAGAGGTCATGGTACTTGTATGTACTGCGTTGCTACTGTTGGTATGCAATGCTCCTTGTCAAGAAACGATGGTGCGTTTGATGACCCCGGGGAACCGGGAAACTCCGTTTGGCTGATCCTCTCGGCTGGCCCGCTCCGCTGTTGCATTCTCCCCACTTTCGTGCAAATACCAAACCAGGTACAGGCATCGCTCTTGAAGCACCGCCTGCCTTAGGACCCTAGATACTGGCTCCTCGAGTTAATCACATTTCCTGATACCACTTCGCGTTTACATCTTTTACTTTCTACAGTACTACACAACCTGCCGAATGTGTAGGAGGGCAAAAGCTAGCTAGGCACCGCAGCCTCAATGCACCGATTACAGTTCAGTCGAATAAATGCGAATAAATGCGGGCCCCCTTCGTTGGCAGCCACCATACCTCAAAAGCGCAGAGGGCAGCAAAGGTTCGTTCATATGTGATGGTGGAAGGAGCTACGGCACCTGCTCTTTGCCCAGCTCGCGCGGTTATCATTCTCAGGGCAAGATCGATATAGCCAGACAGGTGGTGACCGTGCTCTTGAACAACTATGTCAGTTAAATATTCTCCCAACACATACCCTTAAACAATTACCGTATCTACAGGCCATGTCCGCCAGCATCCAACTGATAAAAACGAATATTCCCAGAGACGACGAAGAAAGCTCCACCTAATTAGAGTCAAGGGGACGGGGAGCATATAGAGAACAATTTATAGGGAATTGCGGGTATTTTTGTGCGGAATGGTATTTTTGAGACCACCACTGGGCGTTTTTCCATTTGTAAACCAGGCTCCTCGTCTAACACCTGAATAAGACGGGTTCGATGCCAGAGCTGTTTACTCGGCGCGTCCGTGTTCACGGATGCGCGCGAGGAGCTAATCTTTAGGGTACTAAGTAAGCGACGACGGAGTTGGTCTATTGGAAGGCAAGCCGCATGTATCCAAATACTCTGAGAGACTATTCTATGGAGTAAGGCTTTACGTTCCCATAGTCTGCACCTGACGGGTACCGTGGCCTCAAGCTTAATGTATGTGATAGGATTTCCTCAGTATATGCTCGACGGATGACTTTGGAAGTTGTACAGATTATATTTATCACAGAATACACGTACATGTGAACGCACTAAGGAAAGGGATGACTGATCTGTTTCTCTTGTTCGTCCCTTGTGCCTAACATGCATGTATATAGGGACGCTCTGTGAGCGGGAGGATCCTTACGGTTTCCCCTCCGCCCATTGTGTCCTAGGTGGTTGTTGCTGGGGCTGCCATCGTGCGTTACCGGCGGCAGCGGAGAGGGGAGACGAGTCATATCGGGCAAGGTCGTGACCGGCGACGGGGGCTGCGGCGGCGGTAGCGGCTGCGGAGTGGTGGTAAGGAAGATCGGGGAAGGAGCCGGAGCGATCACGTTGCCAATGTGGTTGACCCTGAGCTGAATACGAGGTTTAATACATCGGCGGGCTTTGTGTGGCTGATAAAGGAAGGGAGATTCGTCGGCTGGGCTCGCGATCGAGTGAGTGTGAGGGGAACGGGCTAGATGAAAGAGCAGTTAGTCTGGCGTCGTTGGTCCGAAACGGGAGGAGGGAGGGAGAGAGAGAGAGAGAGAGAGGACGAGGAGGCGAGGAGGCGAGATGGGAGAGGAGGAAGGTACGAGATCTGAGGTAGGAACGCATGGAGATGCCAACGCACTCGGTAGTCGCAGGAGCAGAAGGGAACGCGTGATGTGGTGATTGCTGGTGTTGCTGGTGAGGATGGGTTGAGGTAGGTGATGTGGTTGGGCGATCGCTGGGTCGTAGGATGCCGCTGAAAGGCCGGGAGTGGACGAGTACGAGGGATCATGACCCGTGGGAGGAGAAAAGATAAGGCCAGACCGGGAATCGAACCACGGGTCTCCCTAATACCGGAAGGGCGTGCTAACCGCTGCACTACCGGGCCACTCGTTGGAGGAATCACCAACTCCAACACGACCCCCTAATTCCGCGACCATCCCCATGGTATTTTTACGCAGAATAGAATAGTCTATAGCACAATCTATTTTTATTTTTTATTTTTGAGGAGATATGCAAAGTCTTGTTTAAGGTGTAACACGGGGAAATACATGGAAGTTAGTATTCAGAGAGAGACAAACGCAAATCCCAAGAAATTAAATTAAGAGCTCCAAGGCAAGATCGATCCACCAGGATAGGAACCGCCCAAAATCGAAAGATAGGGTCGTGGGTTCGTGTATGAAGGCTTCTTCTTTCTTTCGAGGCCAAGAACCAAAAGAATAAGGGAGGGGGGAGGAAAAAACGTCGGTAGCGTGTATGGCGGGCGATCCTGCAAGCGAGAAGAGGACAATAGACGAATGTGTAGAGGATGGGGATAGGATAGGTAATTCGGTGCCATCGAGACGAGGACAACAGGTATGTAACACGATGATGCATGAATAAGGAGGGAGGAGGGGAGGGCGTGATCTTGGGTGATCACCTGCATAGGGTAACGGGGTTATCATGACGGAGCGTCAAAGAACTCATACAAATCCATAGCGAAGAACCGAAGGCGTCTATTCAGTTGATTGGAGCTGAGTGTATACCAAATGGTAGGGTATGGGTGATGGCCGGACATATATTGTTAACAACACCAGAGCGAGGGGAGAGGGGGTATCTGTATAGCGGTCTTCTCAATAGCCGGTACGCGATGATGAGGACGACGCGAGGGGGTATGGACCAATCCTGGCACAAAGTGTACACGGATGGGACGGGTTGGATTTGGGATTTAATACGCCCTCGCGACCTGCGCTTGAGGAAGCTGAGACAAGTACTGCCCGAACACAAACGTGCCCTCAGTCGGCGACTCCGAGATCGTAGGCATAATGGATGAACCTTGCTGCTGTAGTTGTAGTTGTTGCTGCTGCTGGCCCACAACCCGCTCAAAGTCCTGAAGATCGGTGGGTGAGACAGCCTCGGAGGTGCCCACGGACGTACGGTGTGGTCCGCCGATCGTACTCCTTCCCGACGTGTTTTCACGTGTTGTGACTGGTCTTACTGGACAATAGCTGCGCTCCTTGATATATGGGTTATTTTACTGTTGCCTGACATTGAGATGAGCATTGAATAGCCCACAACAGTCATGGTGTAGACGGAGCTGGGACGTGTGTGCCACATGATCCACAACAGACCCGCATGGACTCACGATTGGCTTTCAATTGACTTATACTTTGGAACCACACGGGTTGCCTAGTTCGCGGATGAGCTTGACGCCCCCCAGAAACAAGAACAAGCCAACCGCCTTTAGAATAGACTTTTAGATACCTATGAGGACTATCGAAATCAATTTCGGTGGTATTTCGCAGTGCCCATCGTGAGCCTGTCAGATAAAGTCATGGATTTGTGAATTGAGCTTGAAATGAATGCGCTGTCAGGCCATCGAGTGCTCTAAATCACTTCAATACCCCTCCAAGAGTGAGTAATGAGGTGATCGTATTGTCAGAATGAACAAATACTTCACCTTTACAGGCCAAGAGAGGATTGGTTGACTCTCATACCCAAGCACACTACGATCATATACTCCCATGCCCCAATGGAACATTCTACCCAATGTGCCTGTGCATTTAATTAATATGGGTTTCATCAACATCTCGCTCTATTGTCGAGTTCTAACCCTAGCGTCTCAGGACATCCTAGTTGTATCACCCCGGTCCACTAGTTCTTACCCTGGGCTTGTATTTGTTTGTAAATGTAATGTCGGCGAAGTCGTCGCCAGAAAATCAGCTGGTAAAATTGATCAGAAACTAATTAGGAGCAGACTTTCAAGACAGGATGAGTTGGTCACCTTATAGTCTCCCGGTGAGGAGTAAAGAACAGTAGGTGGAGGCACTGCAGGTTCCAAATCCATTGTGCCATGATCTTTCGTTCGACCTAGCTGGCCAGCGAGCGACAGGAGGTCCTACAGCGCACTATCACTATCTTTGAACGTAATATTAACTCCATATTCAACGCGCATATGCTTGGGGTTGGAGTCCCGGGCTCCTTCACCATGGAAATGTGGAAGGAGGTCAAGGCATCAAAACGGTAAAATTGACTCACATCAGTATTCTAGGTAGTCCACTCCTGGATGTAAAGCGTGTCCGGTGCTGTCACCTGAGTTCTATTGTCGGAAATACGATCGCACATGCAGATCCGTAGAGATGGTATCGTCTTGGGCTCGCGATTTTTGGTTAAGCAATAAGAATGCCCTTGAGTCGTATTGACAAGAGCAACGGCCTTGGATACATTAAGGTGTTTCGCAACACATATTGCCTTATGCGTCGATGGGTTGTACGTATGAATGTTCGACAACGTTATGAGATACAATTGACATCTCTTAGATTGCTGTGTCGATGGACACTGCCCGCTACCGATGAATGGTATTCGTGGGCGCTCACAACTGCCAGCGTGACGCGAAATGTACCAGAGTGTCGGGTCGGCGCCCGTGCCGCCACTTTCAATCCTACAAGGCGTATCCATGCATGGTAATATGCAGGTAAAGAGTATTTGTCCCTCGAGAAGCCTTGGAGTGATATGTGCCCTCACCTGGAGCCTGATGGATCCCGTCCTCCTGCATAGTTGAGCGGAGAACGCTTGTCTTGTGCCTCTCGCAATTTATTTGTCCCCTCCAGTCTCCATCACATGAGGAACCTTCTACTCGGCTATTATGACAGCTCACCCAGGATTCACCTTGACTTCACCCTCATCTCGTCCAAGAAAACCCGTCAAACGGCTCCAAAATCCAACCCTGCAGCCCAAATATCATATCTGGAGAACCTGGCTGTGCCCCCTTTGTCCACGTATGGGCGATTTCGATTGACGAAGTCACATAAGGAATGAACGAACGAGCGACAGCCTCCAGCACCTGTTTTCATGGCCCCCCTCCTGGTATTATCTTGCGCGATATGTACAGGCGCACGGCTTTTCACCTCCCGCGAGCCACTCGAGAGTCACGCCGGGGCTGTGGCCACCAATGATTGAAACGGAAGTTTCGGGTAAGTGTATGGGCTCGGATTACTCAGCAGTGGTGGGCTTCGATGGCTGAGCGATCCAAGTCCAGTCCAAGTCCAGCTCAATCAATACAAAGTCGGTGGTGTGCGACGACAGTGTCGCGCCCGCGTCACCCACACACGTGTAATCAGGCCGGGCACTAGGGGTATAAATCCTGCCTAGTTTTGGGGCTTGAGACGAGACGCAACAACCCCGCTTCTGATCTGCCCTCGCTTTCGCCCTCCGCTCATATCACTCTAAAAACAGGTCTCTATCCGGATTCAATGGACTTCCATTATCCTAGCAATGAGGTATGTCATATAATCCATAGGTCTAGCAAGAATTGAACCAACGTCCCCGTCCAGGTCGGCGCACAACAGTCCACCACTTTTCAACCCTTTACTGTGCCACCACCTCTCCTTAGTAACGGGTTCGCCTTCTTCCAGCCCGGAGATTTTTCTCCCGTGCCCGGTCCACCAATGACCCCTTTCGACATGATTACGACAAGTCCCTCCCAGCTCCCATGGTTGTCACTCCCAGATGCCGCCAAAGAGCATGGGCACTACGAGATGCCCCCCAACACTTCGGCCCTTTCTCTCCCCTTACCGGGGGAGGATTCCCCCCCTTCCTCGCCCTCCACCTCGATCGACCAGTTACCCGAAGATGAAACCAAGGACGAACTCCGTGTCCGTCTCGATCACGAAATACGATCTGCACCATGGTTTAAGAACAACAAGCCTGAACCTACTGTAGGGGCACCAGGTGTACCGGCGTGGGCTGCTCGGCTCGCATCCCGTGGTCGCTCTATCTACGAATGCTTTGTGACGGCCGTACGAGTGAAGGATGCGATCGTGTACAAGTGTTCCTCACCCGGATGCAAGGGATGCAAGTTCAAGAGCACAAGGCTCCGACGGGTGGTTGGGCACCAGCGAAAGATGAGAAAGCATAAGCCCTTCGTCTGCGAGGCCCATCCCGGATGGTATGTTGGTTGTTGCCATAAGGGACAACGATATTGACTGAAGCCTCGGCTCGCAGTGCATTTCGAGGGCATACGAAGGATAATATAACCGATCATTGTAGCGCACGCAATGCTACAGTGAACTGCGACAAGTGGTACGCCTGCATTAGATGACATGAATAATACTATTAACCGATGATATTTATCCATCAGTTGCGCACTGGTTGTTAAGAAGAACCTTGGGCGCCACATGAAGGACGTCCACAGGCGCCGATAGTTGCTGTCTCCCTCTGACATTCTCGCATTCGATTGGACTTTGTTTTTGAACAGTTCGTTCCAAACTTTGTACATACCAAGTATTAAGGCAGGCTATCTTCTCTTTCTATATATGTCTTCTGTGTATCCATTACACGTGGCTTCCATGCGCAGGCTCTTCAGAGACCTGGTTCGCTGGCAGTCTCACTGGGAATATGTAGGACCTCGGCTTGTCCGGCAATATGTATGGGTTCCAGTGACGCCATAGTGCGGTACCGCTTGAGGCAGGGTGTGTCTATTGGTGGATAGCTGACGAACGGGATGAATGAAGTTCCGAAAAGTATAACCCCTGTAGATTAATTGGGTAAACGAGGAGTCGGAAGGCGATGCCCAATTCACGAAGCTGTCTAGTGGAGGTTTTGAACTGAGAGTCATAGCATTCAATTTTTTGCACAAGTCGCGCTAGAGGAGTGGCCGGGCTGGGCTTACTCTGAACTGACATTTGTGCACCAAAGAGAACGTACAAGCATCCATGACACTGGCAGGTTGACGCCCGACAGCTAAATAACCCAGCATTAAGGCTCGAATAGTCGTTTGGGTGCTCATTTCTTCCATAGCACTTATTCGGCACATCACATAAAAGGCTCGCACAAAGAGCTGAGACCGAGAAAACGTGGGTGGGGGACTACGGAGGGTCCACTTGACAATTTAGGAACAATGAACGAACTGAACTGTGGATGCCATTTTAGAAATACACAGAGCACAGAGCAGAGGAGTAACGTAGTTGAGTATGAAAGGCTAAACAAGTACAACGTACAGGGCAAGTGAAACGGAGACTCCCCACACTAACTACGCACGAAACGTACACCCGAATATTGTAAACTGGAGCAGATAATCCAAATGTCCATCATACGTCCATTTTCATTCCCGTGACAAGCTCGATCTCTTCCTTATTCGCCCAACCATTGATGATCGCGCTCTCAAGTATGCTTAATTTTTTCCACCCAGGCGTGCTAGAATTGATTCCGGGGGGGGTGTTAGTCTTCGCAGTGACGACGACGTCCCCGCGTACGAAACGCTTCCGAGCGCCATTATTGTCATTATTGTTGCCGTTACCGTTGCCGCTGCCACTGCCGTAGACGGGCGGCTCGAAGTTGCTCAGCCCACCGAGCGCAAGCGGCGTCGGTTTCTTCAGGACCCTCGGTCCACCCACTTTCCCGGGGAGCGCCGCGCGTGGTCCCTGCGTTCTCCCTGGTCCTTGCATTTGGCCTTGCCTCGGTCCTTGCCACTGCCCTCGACCTTGTCCCTGCCATTGCGCCGGAGACGGCAAAGGCGGGGGGGACCCCACGATCTCGAACAGCGCGTGGTCTTTGTTCGTATCGCCCACGACGCCCATCATGCTTCGCACCTTGGACCATCCCCGCTTCTCTTCGACGATGTCCACCACACCCGCCTCGAGATCCACCACGCGCATCCCCGACATTCGCTGTGAGGCGTTCGCGTTCATGCCCATGGCGAAGGGCCGCAGTGGTGGTGATTGCGACATCCGCTCTCGTGGAGACAGTGGCGACGGCACCTTAACGGGGCGAGGGCTGCCCGGGAGACCAACGACAACGAAGGGTCTGTTCTTCGCTGTTGGCGAATTGAACATAGCACCCATGGGCGTCCCAACCGTGAATCCGTTCACACTGTTCATGCTCCCGAGCGAGCCTGCACCTCTCTGGTGTCGTGTCGTCACGGGTGGCGGGGGTGCGAGCGGTACGTAGGAGATCGGCTCTGGCTCCGGCTCTGGCTCGGGGAGGGGCGGAAGCGGGGGCACTGAGGGTATCAAGGAGGAACGTCTCCGTTCTTTGTGACTCTTTGAACCCGTACTCGAACGTTTGTCTCGCTCCGATGGGCTGAACAGGCTCTCCCCCTTTGAATTCGAGCGTGAGGGCGCAGTTACGCCGCTGCTCGGGCGCGTGGCAAAGTGCATGGTGGAGAGACTTGGACTTGACTCTGTCGGTGACGTGGGCTCGGTCATAGACGACAGCATTGTTGTATTCAGTGTCAAGGTTGGGGGTTTATTGCGGACGGGAACCGATCGAGAGGACGAGGCGTAAGACGTGCTGGCGGGAGCGGCAGGGAGATCCAGTGGTGGACGGGGCGCCGGTCGAGGGGAGGAAAACGATGTCTTGGACGCAAGTGGTGTCCCTGGTACATCTTCTGCGAGGAGGTCGACGCGGCCTCGCTCATCCATGCTCCGCTTCCCGAAGATAGTGTCGCGCTTGCTATACTCCCTGATCGTAGGCTGGGTCGGGTAGAATGAACAGACTCGCCGTGAATCGAAGGGTGACTCAGGGACGGTCGGTCGGATGGAACCTGGCCGACCAGCGATCGAGAGAGGTCGTACACCAGGTCTAATAGATGTAGGTCTAACAGATGCAGGGCTAGCAGGAGTTTCGGGAACGTAGATGGATGGTCGCGAGTTCGTGAGACGCGATTGCTGGGCGAGATTGACAGAATAAATGGAGCCGACGGACGACTGGGACGAGACGGTTGCGGATCGGCGTGGGCCTGTGTCCTCTGCGAAGTAAGGAAGTGATGTATGGGAATTGTCTGAACCACTTGTCGGGGGAAGCTTCCTGCGAGTAGATGGAGGGTTGACTGAGACCGGAGAGCCCATAATAAAGGCTGCGGCTGGTACACTGGGGAGATCTCGGTTGTGCTTTGGGTGTCGGTCCGCGGATTCATCAGAAGGTACGTAGTCGTAAGGATGAGCTTGTACCAGAGTTTCGGAGGAAGCACCACCATATAGTCTCCTTTTCTCGCGCTTGTATCGTGGCATTCGTCGGAGAAGGAAGGCGATGATGATAAGGGCAAAGACTCCGATAGCAGCCAATATCGCACCAATGATGATACTCGTCGAGTTCGGATCGCTGGTTGTGGCCTTCGGTGGGGTGGTAAAGGTGAACTGGCCAACAAGGGCTCATCAGCACGCCTGTGGCAAGGACAGGAAAGGTAGCAACTCACAGTATCGACATCAAATCCAGTCCCTGTATTGATTATACGGATCGTGTGAAGCCCATCAGAGAGATTTCGCTGGCGAAAGAGAGTATGGTGGAAGACTTGGGTTGGTGAGAAGGCCGTGAGGTTTTGAGCAACGCGTCCATCCAACTCAACCGAGTATGTACCATACTCTGGCTTCGTGGCTCCAGTTACTCTAAGGGGCAGGAAGATATGTGTCATTACGAGGCGGAACTGTGGCAGTGTTCGTAGAGTTGTGCGATGGCATAGGGATTACATGGAAAGAGATGTAGAAGTGGTGGAGGATAGAAGGGACTTACTCGATCGCGTTTCCTTCGAACTTTAGAGTGACAGTAGCTCCAAGCTGGGTGGTCGCATGGTAGTTGGATGTGTCATAGTGAGGGTCACTGTTATTATATATCCAACCAGCAGAATAGGTAATGAACGTGGGGTTGTTGTCCTGGATGGTGGTGTTGGTTCCACTCATCCGTTGCGGCGCTTGACCGAATTATCTGCTCTACGCCGTAGAGAGCCCTTCGACGTGCGTCGAAGAGGAGACTATAAGGTGGACTTGAGAGGATCGGGCAGTGTTCTTGAACGACCGGACTATAACAGTCGCCGAAACCGCGTGGGGCCGAGCGAGGAGGGGGATGGTGGATGAAAGAGACGCCAAAACGCAGTCGTGAAACGAAAAGAGAGAATTATGAACAGAACGGCCGTTTTGTGCTCGAGCCAGGAGCGACGGACAAAAGAGATGGAGGGAGGAGGGGGAAAGGGCGTGAAGAGGTCCGGCTGGCTGGCTGGCTGGTAGTGTTGTTGAGAGTGTCAGAGCAAATGCGGAACGCTCGCGGGCGCGCGGGTGGGTGATGTGCCAGCACCACCCAGTAGATAAACAGACGGTTGAGGGTCGCCCTGTTTGAGGGCAAACCGGAGATGATGGGCCCGTCGAGGGGATGCCTGGGAAACCATATGAAACCATATGGGTGATAAGCCCACGATTTGCTGGATTTTGTCGCGCTGAGGTCAGCGGAGTCGCTCCAAACCGACAGCACCGACAGCGCCGAGAACAGCCCCGGATTGAGACAACAGCCACTCACTGCGCGCCTAGATGCCTCATGTTTTATATGCTTTCCATCTTTTATTAGGTCGTTTCTATGCGTTGGCCCTGTTCCGGACCGTGTTCCTGAGCCCGTAGCAGCGCCTCGCCTGTCAGCCCCGAGTGTCGGATGGATAGCAAAATGCCTAGTCATAGTCTTGCAAGACTACGCATATGGAGTCTAGAGGCGGAGTATTAAGAGGATAGGGTCGGATTTAAGATGGAAACAGCACAGGAACTTTCGTTTTTTGCTTGTTTTCTCTTTTTCTTTTTTAAAATTGGTCGGAATTCCATGCATATTTGTCCGATGGTTACAAAGGGTAGAGCACACTATAGATCAAAGCTAAGAGTCCATTAGATACTACGGATACCGAGAGCACGTCGTGTCGTGTCGCGTCGTAAACATCATTATAACTCATCACATAGAGATCGCGCGTCCCCGCTTCACCGTACCGTCTCCTCGGATAGTCCCGCGTCCTCGTTCTCGCTCGCCGTTTGTAGGCGCGTCGCCCTCCCAGATCTTATCGACGCGCGCATATGTGATCGGCCGTGGGCTCTTGTGTGTAAACCCAGCGAATGCAAGCGCCTTGCGCACTTCGAGGATTTCGTTTCCGTGCACCTTGTCCTTGAGCAACGGGTCGCGTGTTGCATCTGCCGGCGCTCCGTTCGCCGGAGCAAGTGGCTACGTTGGAAGAGTCACATCAGTTACCTCCGACTCCCTCTTTGCACGCTCAAACCCGTGCTGAAGGGCACGCGGCTCACCTCAGCAGGGATATCATCATCAAAGTGCCGGGTATCCTCTGGGTTACGGAGCTGCGGCTTGAAAGGCGCCTCAGTCCGGTGGATATTGTCCCAATCAATCCCTTTAAACCACACGTGCGCCTGCGGTTGGTGGACCATTAGGGGAATATTGGCCGTGGTCATAGCCACCCGCCGTGGGCGACCGCAGCACCGAACGGATCGCAGCAGATGCGTCCAAAGTACCCATAACGTGTTTCAAGGTAGTACAACGCCGGAGCACCGGTGGTTGTGGTCGTGGTGGTAGTCGTGGTGAAGCAAGCAGATCAGGGAGAGAACCGGTCAGCTTACGTCCGGATCTTGCCTCTATAGTACCGGATATTTTATGGCATTACCTTGATATGCTCAACACCATCGACACTCGCACTGCCGCCGCCCATCTGGCCAAAGAACCCACTCCGTCGAACGCTAACGATCAGCGAATTGGGGCGGCTCGCTGATACTGTGGACTGGCTCCCAAGTCTGTCTTCCGGTTCGCAAAGCAAGCGCTGCATGAGGTCCACTCCTTCGTGCGAGACGCGGGGCCGGGACGGGAACCGCAAGGCCTGTTTCCAGTTGAGGACCTTCTGTCGGGTGACGTGCCGCGAATTCGAGACGAAGGGTGGGTATCTAGTGTACACAGGCGCAAGTAATGAGAGCTGAGCGTGAACACCGAGAAGTCCGCGCCATACCCGTAGAGACATTCAAACAAGATAACACCCAAGCTCCACCAGTCGCAAGAGAACGTATAACCTTGACCTATAGAATAAGGAGGGGAAACCGTCAGACTGGTCGGTGACAAGCCGGGCAGCATACCTCGAATAACCTCTGGTGACACTAGGGGGTAACATGAGTGACTGGGTTACGGACGTAGATGTGGCGCAGGCGACTCACTATATGAATTCGTCCCACACACAGAATAGGCGAGCTAGTGACAGGACGTGAGATATGAGCGTATGTCGCCGGTAAAGAAACCGGAACTAGAGCACACCTTCTTGCGATTCTTTTCTCTCCAAGTAAAGACACCGCCGGGTCCCTCGCCCATGATTTTCTCAAGATCTTTTCGGTCAATCCGCCGTGTCTTCGTCCCATCCTGATTGCCGTCTTCGAGGTCAATGCCGTGCTTCCTGAGGAGGTCACGACGCTGCTGCTCATAGTCTAGGGAACCATGTCCGTCAGCACCTTACACCCGTCCAGCTGGCACGACATACATGACGTGTCGTGAGCCCAGTGTAAGTCAGTCCTAGGCAAAATGTTTCATGCGTCAGCGCCTATCAACCTCGGTAGTTATTGCATAAGCTACTCACGCCAGCCCGAAATCGCTGAGTTTGATATGCCCATTCGGGTCAAATAAGAAGTTCTGCCATCAAGTATGTCAGCAAGAGGCCGACATAGATACCAAGTGCCTGACATCGGGCTTAATGTCTCGGTGAATGAAACCTTGCTTATGGCATTGCTCAATCGCGAGAATCATCTAAACAAGGTCACCGGTTAACACAATCTATCCCTCAGAGGAACGAGATCGTACCTCAGCAATATAGAACCGGGCAAAGTCCTCTTCGAAGGTATCCCTTTGGATGAGAAGGTTCAGGAGGTCTCCTCCGCCCATGAATTCCAATACCTAGATGTACGGTTAGTTGATCGCGAGAGCCCAGAAGGTGAGAGCGTACCAAGTAGAGATGATCACGATCCT
>Ga0307513_10002871_pt1 | contig 23599 bp, 22 predicted proteins | sample 15_EM_MG_FD_202174 | JGI IMG/M metagenome (GOLD analysis project Ga0307513, IMG submission 202174) | Populus trichocarpa ectomycorrhiza microbial communities from riparian zone in the Pacific Northwest, United States - 15_EM | ecosystem: Host-associated > Plants > Roots > Unclassified | place...
TCCAGCAGGGTCTCGCCATGTGTGTGGGCCTCGCCGATGCCTGCTCCCGTCGTCTTCACACGGGTACTGAGTTCTTCCGTGGTGGTACTTATCGTTCTCCCATTTGTCGTGAATGTGGAATCTAGTCAGCAGGTCACGGGGAAAGGGAGCTGAGTACTCGCTGTGCGTGATCCCAGTGGGAGGTGGTCTCCTCGTCGAGGGGACCGAGGGTGATGTCGTCCTCGTGAAGGATCCGGCGCACCGCCGTCGAATTGGACGGTGCCGACGACCGACCTAGCCGGAATTGTGTACTGCCCGGGTAGCCCCGTCACGTGACGGCTCACCGGTTGCGGGGCAACCGTATGCCGGCGGCGCTTCCGGCAAGCGTAGGTGAACAAGAAGCCCATCTCGGGCAATTGCTCCGCAGTGCGGATGGTCCGTTCCGGCGCCTTTCGATCATTTGCCGGACAACCGGCTCACAGCGACCATACGATCCGGTCGACCCCAGGATCACCAGGGGTTGCGCGAATCAGCACGACATTCCATCGGCCCGTCGCCGGGCGGGTCGTCCCGGCGGGCCATCGGCAAGGGAAATCGGCGGGACGGCCGATCGGACGGAGCGAGATGGTCAGCAGGACGCGCCGACACGCCCGCCGGGGCCCGCTCACCCTGGCGGCGCTGGGCGCGGCCGGACTGCTCGGGGCGGGGCTGGTGCCGGCCGCGCAGGCGGCCGACAGCAGCCTGGTGGCCGCCTATGACTTCAACCAGGGCACCGGCACCGTGGTCCCGGACGACTCCGGGAACGGCCACGCCGGGACCGTCTCGGGCGCCGCCTGGTCGGCGTCCGGCAAGTTCGGCGGCGCGCTGGCGTTCAACGGCACCTCGTCCCTGGTCACCGTGCCCAGCTCGGCGGCGCTCAGCCTGACCACCGGCATGACTCTGGAGGCCTGGGTGAAGCCGGCCACCAGCACCGGCTGGCAGACGCTGCTGATGCGGGAGCGTCCCGGTGGCATGTCCTACGGTCTGTACGGTTTCGACAACACCGGCAAGCCGCCCGCGATCTACGGCCACGTCAGCTCGGACGTCGAGGCCAAGGGAAAGGCGGCGCTGGCCCTGAACGTCTGGACGCACGTGGCCGGCAGCTACGACGGTGCCACGCTGCGGATCTACGTGAACGGCAGCCAGGTCGGGACGACGGCCCTGACCGGCTCGCTGACGTCCTCCAGTTCGCCGCTGCGGATCGGCGGCAACTCGGTCTGGGGCGAGTACTTCAACGGGCTGATCGACGAGGTCCGGGTCTACAACCGGGCGCTGTCCGCCGCCGAGATCGCCACCGACCAGACCACCCCGGTGGCGCCCGCCGTCCCCGACAGCACGCCGCCGGTGATCACCACGGTTGCCGCGGCCGGGGTGTCCGCCACCGGGGCCAGCATCACCTGGACCACCAACGAGCCGGCGGACGGCGTCGTCGACTACGGCAGCAGCACCGCCTACGGCAGCACCGCCTCGGCGACCGGCCTGGCCGTCAGCCACTCGGTCCCGTTGAGCGGCCTGACCGCCGGCACCACGTATCACTACCGGGTGCACTCCACCGACGCGGCCGGCAACCCGGCGGTCTCCGCCGACAGCACGTTCACCACCACCGCGCCGGACCTGACCGCTCCGACCGTGGCGATCTCGGCGCCGGCTGCCGGCGCCACTGTCAGCGGCACCGTCCAGGTGACCGCGGCCGCGGCCGATGACGTCGGTGTGGCCGCCGTCCAGTTCCTGCTGGACGGCGCCAATCTGGGCGCCGAGGACAGCACCGCGCCGTACGCGGTGTCCTGGAACGCCAGCACCGTTGGCGCCGGACCGCACGCGCTGACCGCCCGGGCCCGGGACACCTCTGGCAACGCCACCGTGTCCGCCGGGGTGCCCGTCACCGTCGACAGCTCGGACCCGCGCTCGACGGCAGGCTCCTGGTCGGGCGTGCAGCAGATGGGCGACATCGCGCAGCAGGCCGTGCTGCTGCCGGGCAGCGGCAAGGTGCTGTTCTACAAGGATGGCGACGGCGCCCAGGTCCTGGACCCGGTCAGCGGCGCGGTCACCGCCGTGCCGCTGGCACGCTCCGACCTGTTCTGCGCCGGGCAGGGGATCCTGCCCGACGGCCGGCTGCTGATCAACGGCGGGCAGAGCCACAGCGGCGGCCTAGGGATCGCGGACAACAACGTCTTCGACCCGGCCACCCAGACCTGGTCGGTGGCGCCGTCGATGAGCTACCGGCGCTGGTACCCGACGATGACGCCGCTGGGCGACGGCAAGCAGCTGTCCACCTCCGGCTCGCAGGACTCGCTGACCGACATCGCCCCGGTCCCCGAGCTGTACGACCCGGTGACGAACCGGTGGACCCCGCTGCCCAGCGCCAACAACCCGATCCCCTACTACCCGTTCATGTACCAGCTCGGCGACGGCCGGATCGTCCAGGTCGGCGCCACCGAGCAGGCCACCAGCACCCAGGTGCTGGACCCGAAGACCTGGACCTGGAGCACGGTCGACCCGCGAGTGATCGACGGCGGCAGCTCGGTGATGTACGCGCCCGGCAAGTTCCTCAAAGCCGGCACCTCCTCGGACGGCAACTCGCCGGTCCGGCCGTCGTCGGCGGCCGCCTACGTGCTGGACATGAACGTGCCGAACCCGGCCTGGCGGCAGGTCGCCTCGATGGCCTACCCGCGGGCGTTCCTCAACCTCACCCTGCTGCCGGACGGCACCGTGCTGGTCACCGGCGGGGAGAGCACCGCGGACGGCACCAACGCGAACAACGCGGTGAACGCGGCCGAGCTGTGGAACCCGGCCACCGAGACGTGGACCACGCTGTCCGGCGGGCAGCGTCCGCGGTTCTACCACTCGGTCGGGCTGCTCCTGCCGGACGGCCGGGTGCTGGTCTCGGGCGGCGGCAACGACGGGAACGTGCCGAACGAGCCGAACTACGAGCTGTACTCGCCGCCGTACCTGTTCAAGGGTGCCCGGCCGGCCATCTCCGGCGTGCCCTCGACGCTCACCTACGGCAGCAGCTTCCTGGTCAGCACGCCCGACGCGGCGGACATCGCATCCGTGCGGCTGATCCGGCCGGCCGCGGTGACCCACTCCTTCGACTCCAACGAGCTGGCCGTGCCGCTGTCGTTCACGCAGACCGCGGGGGGTATCCAGGTGCAGGCGCCGTCGAACCCGAACCTGGCGGTGCCCGGCAACTACCTGCTGTACGTGGTGAACTCCAAGGGCGTGCCGGCGATCGCGCCGTTCACCCGGCTGCCGGCGCCCTGGGAGGACAAGGTGGCGCCGAGCGCGCCGTCCGCGCTGTCCGCCACCGGGGCGATCGGGGCGGCCACGCTGTCCTGGGGCGCGGCCACCGACAACCAGGCGGTCACCGGTTACCGGGTCTACCGGTCCGGCACTCAGGGCTTCACCCCGGCCCCGGCCAACCTGGCGGGCAGCGCGACGGGGACCGGCTTCACCGACAGCGGCCTGCCCGGCGGGACGTACTACTACCGGGTGACCGCGATCGACGGCGCCGGCAACGAGGGGCCGCCCTCGAACGAGGGCAGCGCCGTGGTGACCGCAGACGTGACCGCCCCGGCGGTGGCGTTCACGGCACCGTCCGCCGGGGCCACCGTGTCCGGCGCGGTGACCCTGACCGCGACCGCGTCCGACGACGTGAGGGTGGCGAGCGTCCAGTTCCTGGCCGACGGCAGCCCGGTCGCCGGCGCGCTGGCCGCGGCGCCGTACAGCACCGCCTGGAGCTCGGCCGCGGTGGCAAACGGCAGCCACACGCTGACCGCGAGGGCGACCGACAGCTCGGGCAACGTCTCGACCGCCACGGTGACCGTCACCGTGGCCAACAGCGGCCCCGGCGGCCTGGTCGCCGCCTACGGCTTCAACTCCGGCTCCGGATCGACGGTCACCGACGCGTCCGGGAACGGCAACAGCGGGACGCTGACCGGCGGCTCCTGGTCCACATCAGGGAAGTACGGCAACGCCCTGTCCTTCGACGGCACCTCGTCCTGGGTCACCGTGCCCAGCTCTGCGGCGTTGAACCTGACCACCAGGATGACGGTCGAGGCCTGGGTGAAACCGGCCTCGTCGTCCGGCTGGCGGACGGTGCTGATGAAGGAACGCCCGGGCGGGATGTCCTACGGGCTCTACGGTTTCGACGATTCGGCCAGACCGCCGGCGGTGTACGGGCACGTCAGTTCGGACACCGCGGCGTCGGGCACGGCGGCGCTGCCGCTGGGTAGCTGGAGCCACCTGGCGGGCACGTACGACGGTTCCACGCTGCGGATCTACGTGAACGGCACACTGGTGGGCAGCAAGGCGCTGACCGGCTCGCTGGCCACGTCCAGCTCGGCGCTGCGGATCGGTGGCAACTCGGTCTGGGGCGAGTACTTCAACGGCCTGATCGACGAGGTCCGGGTCTACAACCGGGCGCTGTCCGCGGGCGAGATCGCGACCGACCTGGCGACGGCGATCCCGTGACCCGGCAACAGAGCGCGCTGCTCGCCGGCTGCGCGCTGGCGCTGGCCGGGCTGCTGGGCGGCTGCGGTTCCGGATCGGTGAACGCCGGCAGCGGGGCCGGCGCGGTCAGCGGGCACGCCGCCGCGGTGGCGGCCCAACAGCACGAGATGGCGGACATGCCGGGCATGTCCGAGACAAAGGCCCCGGCCGGCGGCGCGCTGTCCCAGCCAGAGCCGGTGGTGCACGGGTTCCGGCTGAACGTCCCACTGCCCCGGCCGCAGTTCGTCCTCACCGACACCGGCGGTCAGCGGTACGACTTCCAGGCCCGGACCCGCGGGCGGGTCACCCTGCTCTACTTCGGCTACACCAGTTGCCCGGACCAGTGCCCGACCACGATGGCCGGCGTCGCGACCGCGCTGCGCCAGTTGCCGACCGGCATGCGCAGCAAGGTCACCGTGGTGTTCGTGACCATCGACCCGAAGCACGACACCCCGGCCGTGCTGCGCGAGCGGCTGGGCTGGTACCGCGCCCACATCGTCGGGCTGACCGGCAGCCAGGCGGCCGTCGAGGCGGCGCAGCGCGCGGCCCGGGTCACGGTGTCCTACCCGAAGCCGGAGAAGATCAAGGCGAACGCATTGTCCACCGCGCACGGCGGCGGGATGCTGGCCTACGGCCTGGACGACTACGCGCACCTCACCTACCCGGCCGGCACGGCGGTCTCCGACCTGGTCCGGGACCTGCCGGAGCTGATCCGGGGCAACGCCCACTGAGCTGTCCGCGACATCCGATCAGAATGGCGAGCCGTTGTTACCGAGGGTCGCACTGCCGGGAGCCCGGGGGCCGAGACGAACGTGGCACCGTCCAGCCCTACAGGCCGAACGATGCCGACACGGCGAGCACCTCGGATAGCCGCCGGTTCGGATCTGTGACAGGCCCCGCCGGAGGCACTCTTCATGATCATCTTCACGTGGTTGCGCGGCTTGACCCTCGCGAGGGGCTGAAGCACGATACCAAGTCGCGCGGTGGCGATCCTGGGTGTGCGGCCCGGACGGCGAGGGTCGGCAGACTGCCGACAACCGACTGTTCGCGATCGTGGTTCAGGCGTAGTAGGCGAGGTAGAGGGTGTAGAACTCGTCGGGCTTCCCGGGATGTCCCACGGCGCAGATGTAGTCGTAGTAGTTCCACGGCTGGGTGGTGATGAGGTATTCGGCCCGGGCCTCGCACGCTTCCTTGGAGTTGTAGTGGCCCCCGAAGAGGTAGTGGTCCTCGGCGGCTCGGGTGCTGCCTGTCACGGCCTCGGCGGAGGCGATCGGTGCCGTCGCGGCTCCGCCGGCGATGAAGGCGCCCGCAATGGTCAGACATGCGAGAAATCTGCGCATAGAAGCTCATCCCCCTGGATAGAAATTGCATGGTTTGCGTCGAAAGTGACGAATAGACCATAGCGGTGTAAAGCACCTGCTCGACCTCCCCCTGCTCAACGAACGACTGGAGACGGCGTTCGCGGATCGATGCCCGCAGCGAGCGGATCCGCTGGCATCGGTTGGCGCTCAACAGCCGTCGACGGGTCCGCCCCTCGCCCCGGTCGTGTCCGCAGAGGTCGCCCTCAGGCACCATCCCGGACCCGCGTACCCACCCTCAGTCCAGGTAGTGAGGTCCCGGCACCACGACCAACAATGCGGAGCGGTGTCGTGTGGACACATCGATAATACTCGGTATCATACTCAGCATGATATCGAGTGAGGTGGCGTCGTGAGCATCCGCCATGCGTTGCTGGCGCTGCTCAGCGAGGGTCCGAAGTACGGCTTGCAGCTGCGCGAGGAGTTCGAGGCGCGGACCGGTGAGGTGTGGCCGCTCAACGTCGGCCAGGTGTATACGACCCTGCAGCGGCTGGAGCGCGATGGCCTGGTTGAGTCCGACGACGACGCCGATCCTGGCCCGCAGAAGGGGTTCCGGATCACCGACGGCGGCGCCGAGGAGTTGGCCGGCTGGCTGCGCACGCCGCCCGACCTGGGGTCACCGCCGCGCGACGAACTGGTCATCAAGGTGCTGATCGCGGTGCGGCTGCCGGGTGTCGACGTGCACGAGGTCATCCAGGCGCACCGGCGCTACCTGGTCGAGCTGATGCAGCAGTGGACCCGGCTCAGGGAGGAGGAGGGTGACCGTGACCTCGGCCTGGCGCTGGTGATCGACGCGGAGGTGTACCGACTGGATTCGGTCGTGCGATGGCTCGACACCGCCGACGGCCGACTGAGGCGGGCCGCGCTCGATCCGCCCGCCCCGGCCAGGGCGGCAGCACCGCAGATCCGGCGCCGGACGGGGGTGCGCCGATGACCGGGGTGTTGGAACTGAATGCGGTCTCGAAGACCTTCCTGGACGGCACTCACGAAGTGCACGCGCTGCGCGAGGTGGACCTGGTCGTCGAGCCGGGCGCGATGGTCGCGGTGATGGGTCCCAGCGGCTCGGGCAAGAGCACGCTGCTGACCATCGCCGGGGCGCTGGAGACGGCGACGAGCGGCGAGGTGCTGGTTGCGGGTCAATCGCTGTCGACGATGTCACGTGAGGACCGGACCAGGCTGCGACGGCGAGCCATCGGATATGTCTTCCAGGACTTCAACCTGCTGCCCGGGCTCACGGCGGCGGAGAACGTGGCGCTGCCGCTGGAACTCGACGGACTGAAAGCCGGTAAGGCCCGCGTCGCCGGGCTGCGCGCGCTCGAGGAACTGGGCCTTGGCGATCGCGCGAGCCGGTTCCCGGACCAGTTGTCGGGCGGCAGCGGGTGGCCATCGCCCGGGCTGTCGTCGGGGATCGTCGGCTGCTGTTGGCTGACGAGCCGACCGGCGCGCTCGACTCGATCAACGGTGAGGCCGTGATGCGGCTGATCCTGGCCGCTTGCAAGCGTGGCTTGGCGGCGGTGGTGGTGACGCACGACGCGCAGCTCGCATCGTGGGCGGACAGGGTCGTGTTCAGCCGCGACGGCCGCGTGATCGACCGCACCGGCCCCCGTCCCGGACCGGACTCGCTGCTGGCTGGAGAGGCGACCCGGTGAGCGTCGCGGTCGAGGATCGACCGCTGGTGCTCGGCACCGGCCACGGCGGGATGCCCGCGCGGCGTGCCGTGGTGCGCTGGGCCTGGCGGCTGTTCCGGCGCGAGTGGCGCCAGCAGGCCATCGTGCTGGTCCTGCTGTTGCTCGCCGTGGCGGCCACCACTATCGGCCTCGGTATCGGCGCCAACGCCTCGTCCGAGGCGTCCGTGTTCGGCACCGCGAACCTTGTGGCGACGTTGAACAGCACCGGCACTCAGCTCGACGCCGATATCGCCACGCTCCGCAGCTCGTTCGGCACCATCGACGTGATCGCGCACGGGACGAAGATCCCGTTACCCGGCTCGGCGAACGGTCTCGACCTGCGCGCTCAGGACCCCGCCGGGTCGTACGGGCGGACAATGCTGCGGCTCGACTCCGGCCGGTGGCCGCGAGGCCGGATCGAGATCGCCGTCACGGATCGCGTGGCGACAGTCTTCGGACTGCACGTCGGCGACACCTGGGACCAAGACGGCAAGTGGCGGACCGTGGTCGGTCTCGTGGAAAATCCACTCAACCTGCACGACGCGTTCGCCCTCGTCGCCCCGGGCCAGATCACCGCGCCGAACACCGTCGACGTGCTCATCCGCAGCACCCGCGCGAACTACGTCGCGCAGCCGCGACCGCAGGACGTATCGACCCAGGAACGCTCCGCCACGACCGACATGTCCAGCGTCCTGGTGCTCCTGCTCGCCACGATCGGTCTGGTGTTCGTCGGCCTGCTGGCGGTGGCCGGGTTCACCGTGATGGCGCAGCGGCGCCTGCGCGCCCTCGGCATGCTCGGTGCGATCGGCGCGAGCCACCGGCACATTCGGCTGGTTCTGCTCGTCAACGGCGCGGTCATCGGCGCGGTCGGCGCGGTCGCCGGGGCGGTCGTCGGGGTCGCCGGTTGGATCGCGTTGAGTCCCCGGCTGGAATCCCTCATCGGCCACCGCATCGACCGGTTCGACCTGCCCTGGACTCCGCTGGTCATCGCGATCGGGCTGGCTACCGTGACCGCGGTCGTCGCCGCTTGGTGGCCGGCCCGCGCGGCCGCGCGGATCCCGGTCGTCGCCGCGCTGTCCGCGCGTCCGGCGTCACCCCGTCCCGCACACCGGTTCGCCGCACTCGGCGTGGTACTGCTGGCCGCCGGCCTGACGGCACTGGTCCTGGCGCAACAGACGAAGCCGCCGTTCATCATCGGCGGCGCGTTGGCCACCGCGATCGCGCTGCTCCTGCTGGCCCCGGTCGGCGGCGCCGGCATCGGGCGGCTCGCGCGCCACGCACCTCTGGCGCCGCGCCTGGCGATGCGCGACCTCGCCCGCTACCGCGCCCGGTCCAGCGCCGCGCTGGCCGCGATCGGCCTGGCCGTCGGCATCGCTGCCGCCGTCGCCCTGGGCGCCGGCGTCGCGGTGGCGAGGACGGCTGCCCCCACCGGCGGGAATCTGCCTGCCGACCAGATCGTCGTCTGGCTGTCCCAGGAGGGCATGAACGGACCGATCCCGAGCCCGACGCCGCCGCAACTGGACGCCCTGCGCAAGCAGACCGCCGCGATCGCCGCCGACCTGCACGCCACGTCGGTGTTGGCGCTGACCGGCGCCATCAACCCGGACGGGCCGGCCAGCCGCGAAGGCCGGCCGCCGATCATGCTGGGCAAGCCGCACCCCTCCGGCAGGGGCATCGAGTACAGAGGCAACGAGCTCATACCGGTGTTCGTCGCCACGCGCGAACTCCTCGCGCACTACGGCATCGACCAGGCGAGCATCAACGCCGGCACCGATCTGCTCACCCCGCGGACCAGCATCGCCGGGTATGACCTGGTCAGCAGCGGGGCCCGGAACTGGCAGCCCACCCTGCAGCGGGTCACGCTGCCGTCGTACACCTCGCTGCCCAACGTTCTGCTCACGACGTACGGCATGACCCGGAATCGGATGCACCTGACGACCATCCCGGTTGGCTGGCTGGTCAAGGCACCGCAAGCGCTGACGCCAGCACAGATCGACAAGGCGCAGCGGACGGCGGACGCAGCCGGGCTCAGTGTCGAGTCCCGCCCGACCGGTGCGGATCAGGCGCGGCTGGCCAACTACTTCACCGCGGCCGGCATCGCGATGGCTCTCGGGGTGCTTGCCATGACGGTCGGGCTGATCCGCAGCGAGACGGCCCGGGATCTGCGCACGCTGACCGCGGCCGGCGCACGACGGCGGACTCGGCGGGCGCTCACCGCCGCGACCGCCGGGGCGCTGGCGCTCTGCGGGGCCATCATCGGCACTGTCGGCGCGTACCTGGCGCTGCTGGCCTGGTACCACCGGGAGGTGCACTGGCTGGCCCACCCACCGGTGCTCAATCTGGCCGCCATCCTGGTTGGCCTGCCGATCGTCGCCTACCTCGGGGGATGGCTGCTGGCCGGACGGGAGGCACGAGTGATCTCGCGCCAGCCGCTGGACTGACGGGTGGAGACGCTCACGAGGTCGAGGTCGGTCGCCCCGCCCGGGGCAGCGTGTTTGGGTCGAGTTCGACATCCAGCGATTCGACCAGATCCCGGCCGGTCCAGGTCAGCCAGCCGACGAGGGTCAGGATGACCACCGACAGCACCAGCGTGACCGGGCCGGTGCCCCAGCCAAGCCCGCCGCGGTCCTTCTCGACGGCCATCCAGTCGGCGAATGAGGCCCCGAGCGGGCGGGTGGTGACGTAGGCCATCCAGAACGCCGGCACCGGGTTCAGGCCGAAGACCTTGTAGGCCGCCAGCGGCACCAGGATGATCCCGATGAACATCAGCCCGGAGCCGAGGAATCCGAGGTTGAGGGACATCGCGGTCCAGTCGCCGGCCGAGGTGCCGAGGGCGAAGGTCGCAACCACGGCACACCAGTAGAAGATCTCCCGAGGCCGGGTGTAGATGCTGTGGATGGACAACGTGCCTTCGCGGCGATACCAGAGCGTGAAAACGACGACCAGAGCCACCACGAACGAGATTGTGGACGCCAGGAACGAGATGCCGAGGGCGATCCGGCTGCCGTCGGACAGCATCGTGCCGACCACGCTGATCATGGCGATCGCGAACCAGTAGATCGGGGCGACGTACCGGCCGGCCTTGAACTGCAGCACCAGCGCGGTCACCAGGGCGATCGCCGTCACGGCGACCAGGGCCAGCAGGATCGGCGTCGCTGAATTGCCGATGAAGTCCGACGCGGTCTCCCCGGTACCAGTGGTGAGGATCTTGATCAGCCAGAAGAACGCGGTCGCCTCCGGAACCTTGCTCAGCACGGAGGTCGTCCGGGCAGAGGTCTTGGCCCCCCGGACGTCAGGTGTCGTCATGATCGTCAGCTTGCCCGGCCGACCCTGAATACAACCTGACCAGGATTCCCGGAGGCTGGAGACCGGCCTTCGGCTCCTCGCAGCTGTCCTAGAGCGGGTCGGCGCGGTGGCGGGAGCGGCGCAGCTCGAGCGCTACCGGGATCAGCGAGACGATCACGACGACGGCGACAATGGGCAGCAGGTACTGGTCGATGCCCGGAATGCGGGAGCCCAGAACATGTCCGGCGATCACGATCCCCACGGTCCAGCTCACCCCACCGACGACCTGCCACAGCGTGAAAACCCGTGGGCTTAGCCGGACGGTGCCGGCCAGCGGGTTCAGCACGGTCCGGACCAGCGGGATGAACCGGGCCAGAACGATGGCTTTGGCGGGACCGTACCGTTCCAGCGCGAGGTGGGCGCGCTGGACCGCGTGCTGGAGGCGGGGCCGGTCGGGCCGGTCGAGCAGTCGCGGTCCGGCGATCCAGCCGATCAGGTAGCCGACCTGTGCGCCGAGAAGGGCGCCGGCGGCCGCTGCGACGAGAACACCGGCCAGGGCCAGATGCAGAGGTGAGGATGGGTCGGTTGCCGTCAGCAGGCCGGCGGTGAAGAGCAGCGAGTCGCCGGGGAGGAAGAAACCGACCAGCAGGCCGGTTTCGGCGAAAAGAGCGAGGAATACTCCGAGCACGCCGAATGCTTGCAGCAGGCTGGTGGGGTCGAGGATGTTGACGGCGTGCACGGAGGTCCCTTCGACAGCTGGCGATCGAGATCCCCGTCGAAAAGGAGCTTTCGGCGGTGTGGTGATGACGTGGGTCAGTCCCGATGGTAGGCGCGGACAGCTTCGTCGCGGGCCGGGGTGGCGTACGGCGGTCCCAGAGTGAGGTCGGTGGCGATCGTCTTGTCCGTGGGGATGACGTCGACCTTGCGGTAGCTGAGGTAGATGACCAGAGCGAGGATGACGGCGAGGAAGATCAGGCTGGTGCCGAGGGTGCCCAGGCCGCGGCCGCCTTCGCTCGGGTCGGCAGAGAGGAAGTCGCCGATCGAGGCTCCGAGCGGGCGAGTCAGGATGTAGGCGAGCCAGAAGCTGAGGACGACGTTCAGTCCACCGACGAACCGAGCGGCCGCGACCAGGGCGATCAGGGCGGCGAAAAGCAGGATGGAGGGACCGAATCCGAGGCTGAGGCGCTCGGCGACCAGGTCGCCGGTGGCGGTGCCGAGGGCGAAGGTCAGCAGGACGACGAGCCAGTACCAGGCTTCGCGGCGGGTGGTGACGATGGAGTGGATGGACAGGGTGCGTTCGCGGCGGTACCAGGCGGCGAAGGTGATCGCCAGCAGGGCGGCGAAGATCGGGGCGGTGACGAGCAGGGAGAGCCCGATGTTGTCGGTGAGATTGTCGGTGAGCAGGGTTCCGACGACGCTGATCAGGACGACCACGGACCAGTACAGGCCGGGAACGTAGCGGTCGGAACGGAATTGGGCGACGAGGACGGCGATCAGGATCACGGTCATCAGCAGGCTGGTGCCGGTCAGGCCCAGGCCGAGGTTGGTGTTGATGTAGTCGGCGGCGCTCTCGCCGACGGTGGTACAGAGGATCTTGATGATCCAGAAGAAGGCGGTGACCTCGGGGACCTTGTTCAGCATGCTCCGGGGTGAGCGGCGGGTCGAGGGTGGTGGCGTGATCGGCATGGGATCGATGCTGGCAGCCGCTGTCTGAACAGGACCTGACCGCAATGATCGACGTTCCCAGCGGAACTGGTCAGGAACTGTTCAGGTTGTCCGGCTCAGGATGTGCGGCATGTCCGCGATCACCTACCCCGAAGCCGTCGTGATCGGTGCCCTGCAAGGGGTTACCGAACTCTTTCCCGTCTCCAGCCTGGGGCACAGCGTGCTGATCCCGGCGATCATCGGCGGCAGCTGGGCCCGGAACCTGAATGTCTCGGCGCCGGAATCGTCCTATCTGTCCTTCGTCGTCGGCCTGCACGTCGCCACTGCCCTTGCGTTGCTGGTGCTCTTTCGCCAGGACTGGATCCGGATCGTCCGCGGGTTCTTCACGTCCGTCGCGCACCGCTCGGTGACCACTGCGGACGAGCGTCTGGCCTGGTTGGTGATCGTCGCGAGCATTCCGGTCGGGATCACCGGGCTGTTGCTGGAACACATTTTTCGCACCACTCTGGGAAAGCCCACTCCGGCCGCAGTCTTCCTGACCCTCAACGGGCTCGTGCTGCTGCTGGGGGAGCGACTGCGCCGCCGGGAACCTATGACGGCGAAGCAATATTCGTATGTCGCCGGTGACGCCGCAGCGAGCCCAGCAGACAGGCGATGGGCCGCTGGCGCTTCCGGCAACCCGTCGACCGGAGGTTCGGATCGGGCCACGGGCGGCGGCGTCGAGATCGACGCTCGGCTGGCCGGTCTCGGGTGGCGGCAGGCCCTGATCACCGGCGCCGCCCAGTGTCTGGCGCTGCTACCCGGGATCAGCCGGTCGGGAATCACGATGGTCGCCGGGCTGGCCCAGGGGCTGAACCATGAGGAGGCCGTGCGGTTGTCGTTCCTGCTGGCCACGCCGGTCATCCTGGCTGCCGGGGTGCTCAAGCTGCCGGACCTGGCCGGCCCACTCGGATCCGGCATCCACGGCCAGATCCTGGCCGGGAGCCTGGCCGCCTTCGTCTGCGCCTACCTGGCCGCCCGCTTCCTCACCCGGTGGTTCGCAACCCGCACCCTGACCCCGTTCGCGATCTACTGCCTGCTCGCCGGGCCGATCGCGGCCGTGCTGATCAACCGGTGAATACCGGTCTCAGTGGTCGATGCAGGGCAGGTACAGGGTGAGCGTGGTCCGGCCGTCGACAACGGCAGCGGTGGTGTCGCCGCCGGCGGAGCGGCAGATCCGCCGGGTCAGGGCCAGCCCGAGCCCGGCGCCGAGGTGCCCGTCGGTCGGGTCGGCCCGGAACCCGGGACTGAAAACGGCGTCGGTCAGGGCGGGATCGAGTCGTCCACCGTCGTCGGTGACCGCGATCAGGGCAACCCCGGCAACGGTGCTGACGTCGATCCGGACCTCGTGCACCGCGTACCGCCAGGCGTTCTCCAACACCGGAAGCAGGGCGCGGCGGGCGATGTCGCTCTCGACGGCGAGCGTCACCGCGGTGCTTCCGGTCACTCGCAGGGTTGCGACCGGTGCGCCGACACCGGCCGGTCCATCCGGTCCAGCCGAGCCAGCCGGACCGACCGAGGGGCCGGACGGCGGGGGGCCAGGCAGGTCGGCGAGAACGTCGGCGATCCGGCTGAGTCCGAGAGCGCCCGGCTGCTCGGCCCGGGCCGGGGTCAGCGCACTTTCCACCATTCCCTCGAGCCGCCGGACCGACGTCATCAATCTCGCCAACGCCTCCGGATCCTCCGGTTCCGGACTGGTCTTGTCCGCTGACGTCATCATCAGGTCGATCTCGGCATGCAGATGCGCCAGCGGGGTGCGCAGTTCGTGGGACAACTCGGCGGTGAAACTGCGTTCGTGCCGGACGGTTGCCGCGATCCGTTCGAGCAAGGCGTTCAGGGTCAGCGCCAGCTCGCGTAGTTCCAGGGGGCCCGCGTCCGGGTCGAAACGACGGTCGATGTCCTGATCGCCCCACGTCGAGGCCTGGTCGCCCATCGTCCGGACCGGACGTAACGCCCGCTGGATGGTGCCGCGCAAGGCAAAGAAGGTGAACACCATCAGCATCAGGATGAACACAATCGAAGCGACTCCGACGATCACCTCAGTCCGGCCGCGGGCACCGACGTCGCTGGAGACCACAATCGTGCCCACCTGGACCTTGCCGGACTCGATCGGGTAGGCGAGATACCGCACCGGTCCGAGAGTTTCGCGGTCGGCGCTGCGCGAGCCGTGCTGTACCAGCTGCTGCCGCAGTTCCGGACTGAGGTCGGCCCCCTCGATCAGGTTCTGGCCGAAATAGATCGTGGTCCCGGCATCCAGTGCGGAGTCGTTGCCCTCGGCGATGTGCAGGGTGCCGTTGCGCACCGAGACGGTGGCGGCCACCGCTTCGGCTCGGGCCTGCAGCGAGGCATCAACCTGGTTGGCGAGCACGTGGGAGAGCAGCACGTTGAAAGCCAGCAGCAGGGCGAGCGCCCAGACCGCGATCCAGGCGATCCCGCCCAGCGCCAACCGGCCGGCCAGGGTTTTGGTTACGGACAATCTCATCGGAGCCGGTAGCCGACGCTGCGAACGTTCTCCAAGGTGCCGGGAAAGCCGACCTCCCGGAGTTTGCGCCGGGCCCGGGTGACGTACTGGTCGAGGGTGTTGTCCCCGACGTGACCGGACCCGGGCCATCCGGCGGCGACCAGGTCCGAGCGCCGCACCACGTCAGGGCGATGCGCGATCAGGCAAGCCAGGAAACGGAACTCGGTTGGAGTAAGGGACACCTCCTGATCGCCGAAGCGGATCGCGTGGGCCGATGGGTCCACCCGGAGCCGGGCCTCGCCCGAGTCGGCACTCGACGGGCCGTCAACGCCGACCGGCAACACGCCCTTGGCAGCGGCGGCCAAGGGACGGCGGCGGAGCACCCCGGCGACCCGAGCCAACAATTCTGCGAATTCGAAGGGCTTGCGGAGGTAGTCGTCGCCGCCGACCGCGAACCCCGACAGCACGTCGTCGGTGTGATGGCGAGCGGTGAGAAAGACGATGCCGGCGCTACAGCCGTTGGCCCGCAGCGCCTGGCAGACATCCCGGCCGTCGGCATCCGGCAGGCCGATGTCCAGCACCACGGCGTCCGGTTCGTCGGACATCGCCCGAGCGATCGCGTCCCGCCCGGTGGAAACGCACGTCACCGCATACCCGGCTCGGCGCAGTCCGCGTTCCAGCGTGGCCTGCAGCAATCCGTCGTCCTCGACCACAAGAACGCGGTTACGCCCATCGTTGTCCACTATCCCCCTTTCCCGTCACGCTCCGCTCGGTGGTCCTGGGATGAGTGTCGTTCAGGAACCGCTGGGTCGCGCAGAACCATTCAGGTTGCGTTCAGGTGCCGCCCCCGACGTCATCGCTGCCTGGCTCGGCGAAGCTGTGGACAATAGGTCGATGATCGATCTATCGTTCGCGCATGGAGTTTCGACGACCGAGCTACTTCGCGCTGGCCAGCCTGATCGATGGGCCCTTGCACGGCTACGCCATCATTCGACGAGCGGGCGAGCTGTCCGAGGGTGCGGTCCGGCTCTCGACCGGAACGCTGTATGCGCTGCTGGAACGAGCCGTCGCCGAGGGCCTGGTGGCGGCCGGCGAGCCGTACCAGCAAGGGGGTCGCCAGCGCCGGGACTATCGACTCACCGACATCGGGCGCGAGCAGTTGCTGCAGGAGGCGGAACGGCTGGCCGCCGCGTCCGCGACCGTCACCGAACGCTTGCGCGTCGATCGCCGCCGGCCCGCGGCCGGCTTGGCCTGCAGCCTGCCACACGACGTCATCAAGACCTCGGGGGGCGGGCCTAGCTTCGGTTCGCCGGCATGGCTGGCCGCAGGCGGACCGGCGTGAGCGGCCGGGAACGGGTGGCCCGAGCCGCGGCCTGGCTGGTTGCGCCGCAGGAGCGTTCCGAGCCGGTGCACACCGCCCTGGACGTCTCGCAGGGCTCGACTCCGCTGTTCGTGCGCGAGCTCGCCGGGCTCGCCTGGTTCGGGTACCGACGACGAGCCGCGGACATCGCCCACATCCGCCTCAGCCGGGTACTCGCCGATGGCCTGTGTCAGGGCGCCGTCTGGGTGCTGGTCTTCGAGCTGGCCGACCTGCTCGCCCACATCCGCACCGGAAACCACGGACCGCTCGAGTCGTGGACCGCAGCGCTGCTGCTCGCCGTTGCGCTGGCACTCGCCCTGGTCGGCCTGGACCGGCTCGCCGCTCTCGCCGGGTTCAGCTGGCTGGCCATCTGGACACCGATCCTCGCCCAGTACCGCACCACTGCCGGCCTGGCGGCACTACTGGTGCCCCTGTTCGGGTTCCTCGCCCTGCTGGTCGCGCCTCGCCTACGGAGTCTGGATCCGCGCCGGCTGCTCTGGCTCACCGTTCCGGCAGCCCTGGCGGTCACTACCGGTCGAGGCAACCCGGCCACGTTCTTGATCTGGTTTCCCGTCGTCCTCATCGTGATCGGCGCCGCCGTGCTCATGTTGCCCACCGACCCGCGACTGGCGATCGCTGCCGCGCTGCCGATCACCTACGTCGGAGCACAAAAGGCGGGTCCTGCAGATGCCGCCTCGCTCGTGCTCACGTCAGCGGTCTTCGTGGTGCTCGCCGTAGCAGTCCTGCTCCGCCGCTTGCGACACCCCGAAGCCACGTCGCCCAGAATATGAGCGACCCCACCGGATCGGTCTTCCCCCGAAGGAACCGTTTCGTGGCCTACGTTTTGGGGTGGGCGACCGCAACGGTTAGACGCCATCCTTGAGCCATGTCGGTTCTGGAGCTGCACGATGTGCGCAAGACCTATCCGGGCGAGCCGCCCGTGGATTCGGTCCGCGGCGTGAGCCTGGCGGTGCAGGCGGGGGAGATGCTCGCCATCACCGGTGCCTCGGGCTCCGGCAAGTCGACCCTGCTGAACCTCATGGCGGCCCTGGACCGTCCCACCGAGGGCTCGGTGCAGTTGCACGGTCAGGCCGTTGAGCAGCTGAGCGACCGCGCGCTCGCCGGGCTTCGAGCCCACCGGGTCGGCGTCGTCTTCCGGCAGTTCTTCCTGCTGGAGGCGCTCAACGCCGTGGAGAACGTGGCGCAGGGCCTGCTGTACCGGGGTGTTCCTCGCGGTACCCGGCGGACGGCCGCCGAGGCTGCGCTGCGGCAGGTCGGACTCGGACACCGGATCCATCACCGGGTAACCACGCTGTCGGGCGGTGAGCGGCAGCGGGTCGCCATCGCCCGGGCGATCGTCGGGCACCCGGCGATCGTTTTCGCCGATGAGCCGACCGGCAATCTGGACTCGGCCACCAGTGAGGAGATCGTCGACCTGATCGGGAAGCTCAACCAGGACGGGGTCACGATCGTGACCGTCACTCATGAGCCGGCGGTGGCGGCGGCCTGCTCGCGGCGGCTGGTGATGTGCGACGGCCGCCTGGTGGCCTGACTCATTCGTCAGATCGCAGCGCCTCGTTGAGCGGCACCAGCCCCTGTTGGATGCCGAAGATCGCTGCCTGGGTACGGTCTTTCAGGTCGAGCTTGGTGAGGATGCTGGAGACGTACGACTTCACGGTCTGCTCGCCGAGTGACAGGGCCCGGGCGACCTCCCGGTTGGACCTGCCCCGGGACAGCTCGGCCAGCACCTCGCGTTCGCGGACCGACAGTTTGGTCAGCGGCCCGTCGCCGCTCAGCTCGCGCAGCCGACTGATCAGCACGGCGGTCACATCGGGCTCCAGCACGCTGGCGCCCGTCGCGGCGGCTCGCACCGCTGCGGTGACCCGGTCGATCGCGGCGCTCTTCGGCACATACGACAGTGCCCCGGCCTTGATGGCCTCGATTGCCTGCTCCTCACCGGGGAAGGAGGTCAGGACGACCACCGCGGGACGGTACTGCTCGTGCTGCAGGGCGGTCAGGACCCCTGTGCCGTCGAGCACCGGCATCATCATGTCCAGCAGAACGACGTCCGGTGCCAGTTCGTGGATCGCCTGCAGGGCCGCTCGCCCGTCGCCGGCCTCGCCGACCACCTCGACGTCGGGCTCCTGCTCCAGGACGAACCTGAGGCCTTCCCGGACCACTTGATGATCGTCCACGATCAGCACTCTGATCACATCGTCACCTGTACCGTCGTCCCCTGCTGTGGGGCGGTGACCACCTGGACCGTTCCGCCGAGTTCCTCGACCCGCTCGCGAATCAGCTCGAGTCCCATTCCGTGCCGTTCGCCCACGCGATCAAGATCGAAGCCCGTTCCATCGTCCCGGATCGTCAAGGTGACCTTCTCTCCCTCACCGTTCACGGCTACCTCGATCGTCGCGGGGTTCCCGTGCCGTACCGCGTTTCCGAGCGCTTCCTGGACCACACGCAGCACGGCGTGCTCAACCGAGGGAGTCAGGTTCGACAGATCGATCCGCGCGGTGATCTGGATTCCGAGCCGGGTTTCGTAGGCCCGGCACATCTCTTCCAGCGCCGCGGCCAGGCCCGCGTCCTCCAGCGCGACCGGCCGCAGCTCCATCAGCATCGCCCGGGTCTCCCTGCGCGTGCGTTCCAAGGTGCCCTCCATGGATGTGGCCTGACGCCACAACTTCGTCTCGGACGGCAGCGCTTTGTGCAGCCCGGTGGCCACCAGGCTCGCCGAGAACAGGTCCTGTGAGATCGAGTCGTGCAACTCCCGGGCGATCCTGGTCCGCTCGGCGCGCCGGGCCGTCACGCCGGCCGCGTCCCGCTCGGCGTTGATCGCCTGTTCCAGCCGCTCGGCCATCGTGTTGAACGCCTGCTCGAGGGAGCCGAGGTGGAGCGCTCCTGCGTCGAGAGGCCTGATTCTCCAAGCGTCATGAGGTTCAGGTTTGCCGGACCCGGATCAACGGCACTTCCCCCAAATGAGGCCTCCAGAGCAGAACATTTAGGGGGAGTTGTGGGCGCCCTTGCCGCGCGACCGTAGAGGCATGGACAAGCTTCGCAGTGTCATCGGTGTCGCGGCCGTACTCTTCCTGCTGGCGGGGTGCGGCGAGCCCACTTCAACCACCCCGACGGCCTCCCAGTCGCCGGGGACACACGATCAGAAATCGGCCTACCTTCAGTTCGCCCAATGCATGCGCAAGAACGGCCTGCCGAACTTCCCGGACCCGACTCAGGACGCCAACGGTGATTGGGGTTTTCCGGCATCGGCCGGCAAGCCGGTGGCGCCCGCGGCCTGCGAGGCGGACTATCGACAGATTCGGTCGGTGAATAAGAGCATCGCGAACCAAGGACCCCGCGTCGACATGCAGAAGCTGCGGGACTTCGCGAAGTGCATGCGCCAGCACGGTCTCTCCGATTGGCCGGATCCGACCGCGGACGGCTTGTTCCCGCTCCCCGGCCGATACGCGCCGCCGAACGGCAATCAGCTGATCGCGGCACCGCTTCGAGCCTGCCCGCAAGGGACCAGCGTCAAGATCGAGTTGCCCCGCTACAACGCCCCCAGCAAGTCCTGAGCTAGACCGCCGGCAGCACGAGGGTGAAGGTGGCTCCTCGTCCGGGTTCGCCGTCCACCTCGAGTTGACCGCTGTGCGCTCGGGCCACCTCCTCGACCAGGGCCAGCCCCATGCCGAAGCGCCGATCCCGGTCCGAGCCCGGTCCCTGGGCGAAGCGTTGGATCAATCGGCTGGCGTCAGCCGGGTCCAGCCCCGTACCGTCGTCCCGGATACAGATCGTGACCATACCCGGCCGAGCGCCGAGTTCGACCTGGACGTGCCCGCCCGCCGGAGTGTGCGCGATCGCGTTCTCCACCAGAGCGGTGATCGCTCGGCGCAGCGCCGTCGGCCGGCCGCGAACGTTGCTGGACTGGAAACTCCTGGAGCGCTGATCGACCCGGCTCGCGGTCAGGCTGATCGGCCGGCGGACGGCCAGCGGCTGCAGGCTCTGGGTCACCTCATCGGTCAGCGTCCACAGGTCCAGTTGCTGCCCAGCCTGCGGGCGACGTGACAACTGCAGTGACAGCAGCAGATCGTCCAGCACGTCGCTCATCACCCGGGCGTCCTGGATCAGCTGCTCCGCCTCGTCGGTGACTGGGGGCCCGACCGAGCCGGGCAGGTGGCCTTGCAGAATCTGCGCCCGCAATGTCAGGACCGTCAACGGCGTGCGCAGCTCGTGACTGGCGTCCGCCACGAAACGCCGTTGCAGGGCCAGGGCGGTCCCGAGAGGGCGAACAGCCCGCCGGGCCAGCAACGCGCCTGCGGCCGTTGCGGCCACCAGCCCGATCAGGCAGGCGAGCCCGAGCGAGATGATCAACGGTCGTTCCTGCGCCTCACGCGGATTCAGGTCGTAGACCGCACTCACCCGGCCGATCGGGCGATCCCCGGTCCAAACCACGAGTTGGTGCCCACCCCGGTTGAGCTCGATCGATCCGTTGGGAAGGGTCCGAGGATCAAGTCCCCGGACTCCCGCCGGTGCGGTGCTGGAGATCTGTGTGGTGCCGTCCGTGGGGGCGATGACAAAGCTGACGTTCGTCGGCGGACTGTCGAGGTCCACCGGGCCGCCCCAGGCCTGCCGGGCGGCGCCGTTGGCCTGCCGATTCTCCTGCTTCTCGTCGAGCAGCAGCGCGACCGCGCCGATGGCCACCAACAGCACCGCCAGGGCGACTGCGAACTGCAGCGTCAGGATCCAGGAGGCCCGCCGAATCAGCCGCGTCTCGGGAGTCGAAGGCCTATCCCCGCCGGGGGCCGGCTTCCTCACACCGAGCCCATTCGGTAGCCCTTTCCGCGGACGGTCCGGATCGCCCCGCGGCCCAGCTTGCGCCGCAGGTAGTGCACGTAGGTGTCCACCGAGCCGGGGGTGTCGACCGTCCCGAAGACCTGCCGGAGCAGTTCGTCCCGCTCGAAGGTCCGGGTCGGGCTGCGGGCCAGGACCTCCAGCAGCTGGCACTCGCGGGTGGAGAGCTCGACGTCGTTCTGCCCGCGCCCGACCACCCGGCGTTCGGTCACCTTCAGGGTGCGAGCGCCCAGTTGCAGCGAGTCGACGACCTCGAGGTGACGGCGACGCAGCGCTCGGAGGCGGGCCAACAACTCGGCGACCTCGAACGGCTTGGCCAGGTAGTCGTCGGCACCGGCGTCCAGGCCCTCGACCCGGTCCTCGATCGTTCCCCAGGCGGTGAGGACGAGCGTCGGGGTGGTGATGCCGTTGTGCCGCAACCGGCGGATCAGTTCCACCCCTTCGACCGCGGGCAGACCGCGGTCCACGACCAGCACCGCATGTCGCCCGCTGAGGCCCAGGTGCAGGCCACGCTGTCCGTCCCGGGCGACGTCCACCAGATAGCCCGACTCGAACAGCAGCCGGGCGAGCATCGACGAAAGGTCGGGGTCGTCCTCGACCAGGAGCAGCCGCGGTCGATCGCCGTCCTGTGGTGCTGCGACACCCGCGGTCGTGGTCACGTGGTTCCTCCCTCCCCGGACCGGGCAATCAGTTGTTTGCCATGATGTCAAGTCCTGTTTAGATCCGAGCCACTTCGACGATTCTCACGGAGAGTGCAAAGGGGTTAAACGCAAAGTATTTGAGGGTAGATCTTTAGTTCGTCTTCTTGGGGATTCTTATAGCCAAGGTCTTCCTTCGAGGCTTTCTTGGAGAATTCTTGGAGCAGAAATTGGAAATTCTAAGAATTGAACCACCCTTGTCACGGAACCGTAGGCGATCTTAACTTGGCGAGCCGATAAGTATTTCTGAATGACGCTCCTGGCTCTTAGCTCGCTGGTACGTTGAAGTACATCTTGAGTTCACCTGAGGGTGAGCCGGCCGGGTATCTGGCCGGTGTTGTGAAGGGAGTTCGTGTCGGCCGGTCCCGCGGCCTCGACGCTGTGCCGGTACGAGGGTTCCCGGCTGTCCGTCATGCTGTTGGCCCCTGTTCGTCGCGCCGGACCTGATCCGGCTGCGTTCTCGAAAACACTTCTAGAGATGGCGTGTTGACGCCTGGGTGCGTCGCGCTCGGTTCCACCCGCCGGTCGAGGGGGATCGGCCTGATCGGCTCGGGACTCGCCCTGATCCGACATTCCTCATAACTCTGCTAAGTCGACGGCCGGTGCCGTCGATGCTTGACCTATGCCTATTGGGGGCAATGATGACGGACCTTGCGGAAATCCGATCCCAGGACTCCCCGGCGCTCGAAAGAGCACCCGACCATCTCGCGTCCGACCGATCCGCCGCATTGAACGAACAGGCGCGTCGATCGACCCCTCGGCTGAGTGTCCTCATTCCGACCCGGAACGAGGCCGCCAACATGCCCGAATTGCTTCGGCAGTTGGCGGAGGCGCTGGCCGGTACCGCGAGCGAGATCATTTTCGTCGACGACAGCGACGACGACACCACCGACGAACTGATCAAGCTCGGCCCGGGTTGTCCCATCGGATTGCGTCTACTGCACCGGGAACCGGGGAAACGGTCCGGCGGCCTCGGTGGCGCGGTACTGGCAGGCTTGCGGGCCGCCCGCGGTGAGTGGGTGCTGGTGATGGACGGTGACCTGCAGCATCCGCCGCCGGCCGCGATCGCGATGGCCCGGACCGCGATGCGTCAGGACGTGGACATCGTGATCGGCACCCGATATGTCGGTGCCGGTTCCAAACAGGGCCTGAACGCCGGCCGGACGCTCACGTCCTCGGCGGCCACCCGGCTCACCAAGACCTTCTTCCCCCGCCGACTGGTGACCGTCAGCGACCCGATGAGCGGCCTGTTCGTCGTTCGGCGCTCCGCGATCGACGTCGACCGACTGCGGCCGGACGGCTTCAAGATCCTGATGGACATCCTGGTCAGGCACCCCTCGGCGCGGGTCGGTGAGGTCGCCTACGACTTCGCCCCTCGCCACGCAGGGGAGTCGAAAGCGTCGCTCCGGGAAGGGCTGACGTTTGTCCGGCTGTTGCTGAGGTTGCGTTCGGACCTGTTCATGGCTCAGCTGCGGCGCGGTCCGGCCACCCCGGGCGAGCGATCCCGGCAGGCGCTGCGCGGTCTCGGGTTCGGGTTGGTCGGCGCCTCCGGCATCCTGGTGAACACCGCGGTGCTCTGGTTCATCTACCAGGTGCTCGGGATTCACGCGCTGATCGGCGCGGTGCTCGCCACTCAGGCGTCGACCACCTGGAACTTCCTGCTGATCGACGTGCTGGTCTACCGCCGGCCCAAGCGCGGCACCCGGCTCGGC
>Ga0307513_10002872_pt1 | contig 23596 bp, 22 predicted proteins | sample 15_EM_MG_FD_202174 | JGI IMG/M metagenome (GOLD analysis project Ga0307513, IMG submission 202174) | Populus trichocarpa ectomycorrhiza microbial communities from riparian zone in the Pacific Northwest, United States - 15_EM | ecosystem: Host-associated > Plants > Roots > Unclassified | place...
CCGTTCGGTCATCTCGTCGAGGTCGTCGACGAGCCATTGCGGGGCGCCCAGCCCGGCCACGCGGGTGCGGGCGAGCTCGAAGGCCGCGGTGGCGGCCCGGGCGAGAACGGGATGCTCGAGGCCGCCGCGGGCGGCCTCGTCCCAGAGGTCTGCTGCGGGTTCGGCGATGTCGAGTGCCTGGTCGGTGACGGCGCGGTCGGCGGTCAGCGCCAGCAGCACCGCGGTGGGCAATGCCCACCGCCGACCGGGCTGCATGTCGACGTAGCGCACCTCGAGATGCCCGTGCGGCCGCACGGGCGGGAACAGCGTGGACACGTGGTAGCGCAGGTCGTCGACCGTGGGTTGCCGCGGCCCGTCACCCTCGACCCACTCGGCGAAGGTGAGCCGCTCGGGCACGAGCCAACGCCCGGGGCCGCGGATGCACAGCACCGGGGAGGTGAGCACGCGGCGGGTCCAGGCCTGCACCGGATCGCCCTCACCGATCGGTGGGGGCGCGGTGCGCCGCGGATCGGAGCGCTGCCAGCTGCGCCAGCGCGCGGACTTCCAGCCCGTGGCCCGACCGCCGAGCCGCGGGGAGTTCGCGAACGCACCCAACAGCACCGGACCGAGCGCGTGCAGCGCCGCCCAGCGCACGGCGACATCAGCCGCCTCCCCGGTGTCGAGGCACACCTGCACGGCCGCGGTGGAGCACATCGCGGCCCGGCCGTCGGACCCCTGCCGGTCGAACACCTGCTCCATCGCGGCGTACCGCGGCAGATCCAGGATGCGCGCGGGCGGGCGGGTCGGGTCGGCGGCCCGAGCCTCCGGGACGAGCCCGTGCCGGGCGAGCATGCGATGCAGCACCGCGGAGTCGCTCGTCGTGGATTGGACGAGCCCGGCCAGCGTGCGCGCCGGGGAACTGGCCAACTCGACCTGGCCGCCGGGCTCCACCGTGACCGTGGAGCCTGCGGGGAGGGGCAGTGCGGGAGAGGACGGATCGAGGGATATGGGGGTATGGGGTCCGAGTGCGGCCCTCAGGGCCTGCACATCGGGCCCGGTGTCGGGTGGACCGTGGCGGTGCAGCAGCCACTCCAGCTCGACACCGACGAGCCGGGGTGGACCGTGCTTGAAACAGACGGAGGCCACGTAGGCCTCGGCGTCGGCGCAGTCATGCAGCACCGACGGCCCGGGATCGGGCCTCGGTGCCGTGCTCTGCGCCGGCGCAAGCACTTCCTCTGACACGCTGCTCGACGCTACCCGCGGGGACCGACAATTTCAGGGCAGTGCCGGATTACGGACTTCTGACGAGCGTGTGGCCGAGACGGCAACCGGCGTCATCACGGGCGGAGCAGCGAAACGACATCGGCCAGCCGGGCCAGCTGCTCGTCGAACACCGCCGGTTCCGTGCTCGCGATCCGCAGCAACACGTGCTCCGCGCCGACGTACGCGCGCAGTTGCTCCGCCACTTCTGCCGCGCTGCCCGTCACCTGCATCTGGATCCCCTGCACGAAGCTCGCGGGCGCGCCGTAGTTGCGCTGGCAGTACTCCTCCAACAGCGCATTGCCGCGCACCACGTCCTCCTCGACCAGGACCGTCGCGAACAGTGCCGGGGTCACCGGCCGCGACGCCATCGCCCGGATCGTCGCCAGGCCGGACGCGTAGTCCGCCGGGTCCGGCGGGTACGGCAGCCAGCCGTCGTACAACCGACCGACGCGCTCCAGCGCTGCGGGCGTGAACGCCGCCAGCCACACGGGCGGGCCACCCGGACGCGTCGGCTCCGGGAAGACCGGCAACGTGTCGTAGTGCAGGACCTTGCCGTGGAACGAGTCCGCGCCGCTCCAGATGTGCCGCCACAGCGCCACGATGTCGTCCAGCCGCGCGCGCCGACGGGCCCAAGGGACCCCGACGATCTCGAACTCCGGTTCGCTGCGGCCGGTGAACCCGGCCCCGACGGCCAGCGTGAGCCGGCCGGAGCTGAGCAGGTCGATGCTGAGCAGCTGGTTGGCCGTGAGGATCGGGTCACGCAACGCCGGGAGCAGCGCGGACGTCCCGAGCGTTACCCGGGAGGTGCGCGCGGCGAACGCGCTGAGGACGGTCAGTGCGTCGATCGGGGCGCGGGCGAGGGTGTCGCCCACCCAGACCGAGTCGAGGCCGATCCGTTCGGCCTCGACCGCGCAGGCGACCAGCTCCGGTGCGGTTCGGCCGGCGTCGAGGATGGGCCGATAGGTCGGGACGACCAGGCCGTATTTCGTGATGCCGAGGAGCCTGACCGGGCCAGGGAATGCGCTCAATTCCCCGCAGGGAATCGCGCCACCGATGATGATGGCGAGGTGGACTTCGGATCGGCGCTCAAGGGCTGGCGCACCCGACGCCGGATCAGCCAGCTCGACCTGGCGTTGCGTGCCGGCACGACACAGCGGCACGTGAGCTTCATGGAGAGCGGGCGCTCGGTGCCCGGGCGCGGGATGGTGTTGCGCGTCGCCGAGTCGCTCGAACTGCCGCTCCGCGAACGCAACGACCTCCTGCACGCGGCCGGCTACGCACCGACCTACCCCGAGACACGACTCGACGACCCGGCGATCCGGCCCGTGCTCGACGGCCTGCGCCGGCTGCTCGACGGCCACCGGCCCTACCCCGCGATCGTCGTCGACCGGTACGGCGTGCTGGTCGCGACGAACGACGCATTCCACCTGCTGACCGAGGACGTGGCGCCGGAACTGCTGGAGGAGCCCGTCGACACGTTGCGGCTCGCGTTGCACCCGAAGGGCATGGCTCCGCGCGTGCGCAACCTCGACGACTGGGCGCGGCACATCCTGGAACGGATCCTCAACGACCTGGCTCGCACGCCCGACGATCGGTTGGCGGCGCAGCTGGCCGAGCTCGAGGGCTACCTGCCGCCGGCGGCGCCGCCGAGCCCGGACCACCTCGGGTTCGCGGTGCCCGTCCGGTTGTCCACGTCGGTCGGTGAGCTGCGGCTGATCACCGCGATCACGACGTTCGCGACCGCGGCGGACGTAACCGTCTCGGAGCTGAAGCTGGAGACCTTCCTGCCCGCGGACGCGGAAACCGCGGAGCTCCTCGGGGCGACCGGCCGCGTCGGCTGAGCCTTCCCAAGCCGTACGTACGGTCGGGCGGCGATACGATCTCGGCATGCCCCGCGTCAGCACCGACCGGCTGGCCGCGCGCCGCCAGGAGATCCTCGACGGGGCCCGCCGCTGCTTCGCCCGCTACGGCTACGAGGGCGCCACGGTGCGACGGCTGGAGGAGGTCACCGGTCTCTCCCGGGGCGCCATCTTCCACCACTACCGCGACAAGGACGCGCTGTTCTTCGCCCTCGCCGAGCAGGACGCCACCCGCATGGCCGACGTCGTCGCCGAGCAAGGACTGGTGCAGGTGATGCGCGACCTCGTCGCCGCACCGGCCAGCGAGGAGCTGTCGTGGCTGGGCACCCGGTTGGAGGTGTCGCGGCGGCTGCGCACCGACCCGGAGTTCCGCGAGCTGTGGCGCGGCCACTCCGCCGCACTGGCCAGGGCCACCCGCGACCGGCTCGACCGGCAGGCCCGCGCCGGCCTGCTGCGCGACGACGTGCCGGTGCCGGTGTTGGCGCAGTACCTGGAGCTGGTGCTGGAGGGGCTGGTCGCGCACCTGGCCATGGGCCTGCCGGCCGGCGACCTGGAGGCGGTCCTCGACCTGGTGGAGAGCGGAGTGCGCTCGCGCCCGGCATAACGGCCCGGCCCGGCCGCCCACACCCACTGCCCGGTGACACCGGAGTCCCGCCACCCCACGCGACGAACGGGACTCTCGTACGCACCTAGCAGACGAGCGGGACTCTCGTCCACACCCGCCCGACGACCGTCCCACTCGTCAGCAGATCCGCGGGGCCACCGGCGTCACCGCCACCCCGGGCGACGAACGGGACTCTCGTACGCACCTGACGGACGAGCGGGACTCTCGTCCACACCCGCCCGACGACAGTCCGAACCCCGGCCCACCGCCGTCGCGACTCAGCCCACCAGGTGCGTCTCCTGGTGGCGGACGGTGCAACCCGGGATGCCGCACTCCACGCCGTCGTCCTCGACCATCGACGGGGCGTACTGCGTGCGGTACAGCGTGGCGTAGCGCCCGTCGGCCGCCAGCAGCTCGTCGTGCGTGCCCCGCTCGACGATCTCCCCGTGCTCGACGACGGCGATCTGGTCGGCGGCGCGGATGGTGGACAGGCGGTGCGCGATGACGATCGCGGTGCGCCCGTCCAGCGCCACGGACAGCGCCTCCTGGACCGCGGCCTCGGACTCGGAGTCGAGGTGCGCGGTGGCCTCGTCGAGGATCACCACCCGCGGGCGGGCGAGCAGCAGTCGCGCGATGGTGAGCCGCTGGCGCTCGCCACCGGAGAGCCGGTAGCCGCGCTCCCCCACCACCGTGTCGAGGCCGTCCGGCAGCGAGTCGAGCAGCTCGCCGAGCCGGGCTCTGCGCAGAGCTGCGCGCAGCTCGTCGTCGGTGGCCTCGGGTGCGGCGTAGCGCAGGTTGGCGCCGATCGTGTCGTGGAACAGGTGCCCGTCCTGTGTGACGACGCCGACGCCGCTGCGCAGGGCCGCGAAGCTGAGATCACGCACGTCGACGCCGGAGAGCTCCACGGCTCCCGAGTCGACGTCGTAGAGCCGCGGCACGAGCGAGGCGATGGTCGACTTGCCCGCCCCCGACGATCCGACGAGCGCCAGCAGCTGCCCGCCCGCCACCTCGACGTCGACGCCGTGCAGCACTTCGCCGCCCTCGCGGGCGTCGAGCACCGCCACTTCCTCCAGGGAGGCCAGCGAGACGTGGGCGGCGTCCGGGTAGCCGAAGTGCACGTCACGCAGCCGCACCGACACCGGCCCGTCGGGCAGGTCGCGGGCGTTCGGCATCTCGGTGATCATGGGCTGCAGGTCGAGCACCTCGAAGACCCGCTCGAAGCTGACCAGCGCCGACATCACGTCGACGCGGGCGTTGGCCAGCGAGGTCATCGGTCCGTAGAGCCTGCTGAGCAGCAGCGCGAGCGTGACGACGGTGCCGGCCTCGATCTGCCCGGTGACGGCGAGGTAGCCGCCGAGCCCGTAGACCAGCGCCTGGGCCAGCGCCGAGACCAGCGACAACGCCGTCACGAAGACCCGCGACACCATCGCGGTGCGCACCCCGATGTCGCGCACCCGGGTGGCCTTGGCGGTGAAGTCGGCGGCCTCCTCGGCCGGCCGCCCGAACAGCTTGACGAGCGTGGCGCCGGGAGCGGAGAACCGCTCGGTCATCGTCGACGACATCGTGGCGTTCAGGTTGGCCGACTCACGGCGCAGGTCGGCGATCCGCGCCCCCATGCGCCGGGCCGGGATCACGAAGACCGGCAGCAGCACCAGCGCCAGCACCGTGACCTGCCAGGCGAGCCCGATCATGACCGCCAGCGCGAGGATGAGCTGGATGGCGTTGGAGAGCACCGACGCGAGCGTGGACGTGATGGCCGACTGCGCGCCGATCACGTCGTTGTTGAGCCTGCTCACCAGCGCACCGGTGCGGGTGCGGGTGAAGAACGCGATCGGCATGCGCTGCACGTGGGTGAACACCGCGCTGCGCAGGTCGACGATCAGCCCCTCACCGATGCGGGTGGAGAACCAGCGCGAGACGAGCCCGACCCCGGCGTCCAGCACGGCCAGCGCGGCGATGCCCACCGCCAGCGTGACCACCGTGGCGATCGCCCCCGCGCGACCACCGACGATCGCGTTGACCACCTGCCCCGCGAGCAGCGGGGTCAGCACGCCGATCGTCGCGCTGACCACCGTCAGCAGCAGGAACGCCAGCAACCATCCCCGGTACGGGCGGGCGAACCGCCAGATCCTTGGGATCGTGCCCTTCGCCACCGACGTCGGCGTGCTTGCCGCACCTGCCGCGCTGCGCATCAGCATCCATGACCGGTCCACCGGTCGCCTCCCTCACTTACACGATTACAGGAAGGACAACACGCGAGCGGTGCTGGTGCTTCCGTGGGTCGAGGTTGTGCGAAACCGGCACAGCCGCCACCGTCGACACATGGCGAAGAACCACCGCGTGCCGAAGGCGCTGTACGAGGGCGAGCTGCTCCGGCTGCAGGCCGAGCTCGTCGAGCTGCAGGAGTGGGTGAAGGCCGCCGGCGCCCGGCTGGTGGTCGTCTTCGAGGGCCGCGACGCCGCCGGCAAGGGCGGCGCGATCACGCGGGTGACGGAGTACCTCAATCCCCGGGTCGCGCGCGTCGTGGCGCTGCCGGCGCCGACCGAGCGGCAGCGCAGCCAGTGGTACTTCCAGCGCTACATCGAGCACCTGCCCGCGGCCGGGGAGATCGTGTTGTTCGACCGCTCCTGGTACAACCGCGCCGGTGTCGAGCACGTCATGGGGTTCGCCACCGCGCAGGAGTACCAGCGCTTCCTGCACCAGTGCCCGATCTTCGAGCGGCTGCTCGTCGAGGACGGGATCCTGCTGCACAAGTACTGGTTCTCGGTGTCGGACGCCGAGCAGGAGAAGCGGTTCGCCGAGCGACTCGCGAACCCGATGAAGCGCTGGAAGCTCTCCCCGATGGACCTCGAGTCGATCACGCGCTGGGAGGACTACTCCCGCGCCAAGGACACGATGCTCGTGCACACCGACATTCCCGAGGCGCGCTGGAACATCGTCGAGAGCGACGACAAGCGGGCCGCGCGGATCAACATGATCAGCCACCTGCTGTCCGCGGTGCCGTGGCAGCGGATCGAGCCACCGGAGCTGACCCTGCCCCCGCGGCCGCCATCGAGCGGCTACCAGCGCCCGCCGCGCGACGAGTCGGCGTACGTGCCGGACCGGGCCGCCGAGCTTGTCGCCAAGACCTGACCGGCTCAGGCGTTCCCGGCGAGCGTGCGCAGGATGCGGATCTGCGCGGCGCGCTCCGCCGCGAAGGCACCCGCCGGGTCCAATCCCTCGGCGCAGGCCGACAGCAGCCCCAGCGTCTCGGTGGCTGCCATGCGCGGGCCACCGGTCAGCGCCGCCACCAGCTCGTCGGTGACGGTCTCCAGGTCGGCGGCCGGCACTGCGCGCAACGCCAGCCCGGAGGCGACGGCCTCCTCGGCGCCGACCTTGCGCCCGGTCAGGCAGATGTCGACCGCACGGGCGTATCCGACGGCGCGGACCAGCAGGAACGTCCCGCCCAGGTCGGGCACGATGCCCAGCCGCGGTTCGGCCATGCAGAACTGCACGTCGTCGGCCACGAGCCGGATGTCGCACGCCAGCGCGAGCTGGAACCCGCCGCCGATGGCGTGGCCCTGCACAGCCGCGATCGTGACCCGTGCCGGGTCGCGCAGCCACGCGAAGCCTTCCTGGAAGGAGGCGATGATCTCGTCGGCCTCCGACTCGGGCAGCGACCCGATGCCGGCGATGCCGGGACGGCCGTCGACCTCGCCGGTGGTGAAGTACTTCTTGTCCAGGCCGGCCGAGAACGAGCGGCCGGATCCGCGGATCACGACCGCCCGCACGTCGTCGGGCAACGACTCGCCGGTGGCGCGCAGGGCGTCCCACATGTCGGGGCTCTGCGCGTTCAGCTTCTCGGGACGGTCGAGCGTGATCGTCGCCCGCCGGCCGTCCCCCAGCTCGGCGAGGTCGAGGCGCAGACCGCTGCGCTGCAGAAGATCCGGGTCCACCGGTGCCGTGGTCACACGCGGAACCTACCGCGCGGTAGCTTCCCGGTGGAGCCCGAAGCTCCTGACGAGTACTACTTCTTCTTGGTGCGGGTCGCGCCCCCACGACCGCGCAGGGTGACTCCCGACTCGCTCAGAACGCGGTGCACGAAGCCGTACGAGCGGCCGGTCGACTCGGCGAGCGCCCGAATGCTCGCACCCTTCTCGTACTTCTTCTTGAGGTCGTTCGCGAGCTTGTCGCGCTGGGTGCCGGTGATGCGGGCACCCTTCTTGATGTCGGCCATGCTGATCTCCTTCAGCCGGGGACGGCGAGCCGGGAGCGGGGCCGGTCGGCTCCGCGGTGCGCGCAATGATCGTCTACGTCGCAGGGCCGCTGCCAGCGGTTCTGCAGCATGATCGGTGAGCGGTTCCGCCGAATGGATCACGCGGACGGGTGATCATTCCTCACGCTCGGACACCTCGACGTCACCCTCACGCCATCTCGGCGTCGCCTGAGGCGGTGACCCCGGACCGTTACGACGCCACTCCGGTGATCAATCACCGATACCACGGGCTGCGACCACCACCGAACGGGTGGTAACCGGTGCGGATCCGAGACGACCGATTCGTCCGGTCAGGCCAGCTGGACGAGTTCGAGGTAGTCCGCCGACCAGAGGTCCTCGGTGCCATCGGGCAGCACGATCACCTTGTCCGGCTCCAACGCCTCCACCGCGCCCGCGTCGTGGGTCACGAGGATCACCGCGCCGTCGAACCGGCGCAGCGCATCGAGCACCTGTTCGCGGCTGGCCGGATCGAGGTTGTTCGTCGGCTCGTCGAGCAGCAGCACGTTGGCGGCGCTGGAGACCAGTCCGGCCAGTGCGAGGCGGGTCCGCTCGCCGCCGGACAGCGTGCCGGCCCGCTGCTTGAGCTGATCACCGGAGAACATGAACGAGCCCAGCAGGGTGCGCAGCTGCTGCTCGGGGGTGTCGGGTGAGGCGTGCCGCACGTTCTCCCAGACCGTGGCCGACATGTCGAGGGTGTCGTGCTCCTGCGCGAAGTAGCCGGTGCGCAGGCCGTGCCCGGGCACGACCTTGCCGGTGTCGGCCTCCTCGGTGCCGGCCAGTATCCGCAGCAGGGTGGTCTTGCCGGCGCCGTTGAGGCCCAGCACGACGACCTTCGCGCCCCGGTCGACGGCCAGGTCGACGCCGGTGAACACCTCGAGCGACCCGTACGCCTTGGACAGGCCCTCTGCCGTCAGCGGGGTGCGCCCGCACGGGGCGGGCGCGGGGAAGCGGATCCGCGCGACCTTGTCGTTCTGCCGCTCGGGCTCCAGCCCGGCCAGCAGCTGGTCGGCGCGGCGGGCCATGTTCTTCGCGGCCACCGCCTTCGTGGCCTTGGCGCCCATCTTCAGCGCCTGCGTGTGCAGGACCGAGGCCTTCTTCTCGGCGTTGGCGCGCTCGCGGCGGCGGCGCTTCTCGTCGGTGGCGCGGGCGTCGAGATACCGCTTCCAGTCGACGTTGTAGATGTCGGCCTCGCCGCGCGTGGCGTCGAGGAACCACACCTTGTTGACGACGGCGGCGAGCAGGTCGGTGTCGTGACTGATCACGACGAGCCCGCCCTCGTGGCTGGACAGGAACGACCGCAGCCACGTGATCGAGTCGGCGTCGAGGTGGTTGGTGGGTTCGTCGAGCAGCAGGGTGGTGGCGCTCGGCGCGCCCGCTCCCCCGCCGTCGGACGCGGCGAACAGGATGCGCGCCAGCTCCACGCGGCGGCGCTGACCACCCGACAGCGTCTGCATCGGCTGGGCGAGCACCCGGTCGGGCAGGCCGAGGTGTGCGCAGATCCGGGCCGCGTCGCTCTCCGCGGCATACCCGCCGAGCGCGGAGAAGCGCTCCTCGATGCGCCCGTAGTCGCGGACGGCCTTGTCGTTCTGGGCGCCGTCGACCAGCTCGGCCATCGCCGTCTGGGCCTTCTCCATCTTGCGCAGCATCTCGTCGAGGCCACGGGCGGAGAGCACGCGGTCCTTCGCGGAGATGGTGAGATCACCCTCGCGGGGATCCTGCGGGAGGTAGCCGATCGGGGTGTTGGACGTGACGGCGCCGGAGTACGGCTCGCCCTCGCCGGCGAGCACGCGCATGGACGTGGTCTTGCCCGCGCCGTTGCGGCCGACGAGGCCGATGCGGTCGCCGGGTTGGACGCGCAGCGTGGCGCCGCTGAGGAGGATGCGGGACCCGGCACGCAGTTCCAGGTCGGTTGCGGTGATCACGGACGGACTCCAAGCGGGGGGCGGTGCAGCGGGCAACGGTGAACGTGCCCGCGCGGCTAGTGGGTCCGGATCACGGCAACCAGGTTACCTGCCGGCGCACCTGCGTTTCCGAAGTAGGGTCGCGCGCATGACTGATCTCACGGCCCGGGCCGCCGTCGTCACGGGCGCGAGCCTCGGCATCGGCTTCGCCGTCGCGGGCGAACTCCTCGCGCGCGGCGCGTCGGTGACGATCACCGGACGCAAGCCCGACCAGCTGCAGGAGGCCGCCGACAATCTCGTCGCCGACCACGCCGGTGGCGACAAGGGCCGGGTGCTCGCGGTCGCCGGCAACGCCGGCTCGGCCGAGTCCCGCGAGGAGGTCGTGACCCGCACCGTCGAGACGTTCGGGTCGCTGGACATCCTGGTCAACAACGCCGGCATCAACCCGGTCTACGGCCCGCTCGTCGAGATCGATCTCGACGCCGTGCGGAAGATCTTCGACACGAACGTGGTGGCCGCGCTCGGCTTCGTCCAGCTCGCGCACAAGGCGTGGATGGCTGAACACGGTGGCGCGATCGTCAACGTCGCGTCGGTGGCGGGGCTGCGCTCCACCGGTCTCATCGGGGCGTACGGCGCGTCGAAGGCGGCGTTGATCCGGCTCACCGAGGAGTTGGCGTTCCAACTCGGCCCGGGCATCCGGGTCAACGCGATCGCACCCGGTGTGGTGAAGACCAAGTTCGCCGCGCGCCTCTACGAGGCGGGCGAGGAGCAGGTGGCGCAGGCCTACCCGATGAAGCGGATCGGCGAGCCGACCGACGTCGCGAAGCTCGTCGGTTTCCTCGTGTCGGACGATTCGTCGTGGATCACCGGCGAGACGGTGCGGATCGAGGGCGGCATCCTCGCGACCGGCGGTGTCGGCTGATCTTCACGAGTAGCCCTGACCGAATCGTCAGTGTTCGGAGGATCGTCAGGTGTGACGTCGGCGGTAGCGGTGGACTCCGCCCGCCCCCGCGGACGAGCATGGCTCGAGTGAGCGCCACCGTCGGCACCCAGGGTCGGACCACCGGACCGATCGCCTGGTGGGTGGGCGCGTCAGTAGTACTGGTCGCCCTGAACCTGCGTCCGGCGGTCGTCGGCGTCGGTCCGCTGCTGGCCCAGATCCGGGCAGACGAGGCGCTCACGGCCACCGCGGCCGGTGTGCTCACCGCGTTGCCGGTGCTGTGCTTCGGAGCGCTCGCGCCGGTGGCGCCCCGGCTCGCCCGCCGGATCGGGATCGAGCGGGCGCTGCTCGCCGCGATGCTGGTGCTCGCGCTGGGGTGCGTCGTGCGGGCGCTCCCGGGCGCCGCGGCACTGTTCGGCGGCACGGTGCTGATCGGCGCGGCCATCGCGTCGGGCAACGTGCTGATGCCGGCGCTGGTCAAGCGCGACTTCGCGCACCGCACCGGCATGATGACGGCGGCCTACTCGGCGTCCATCTCGGTGGGCGGGGCGCTCGGCGCCGCACTCACCGCACCATTGGCGGACGGCCTGGGGCTGGGCTGGCGGGCGGCGCTGGGCGCCTGGGCGCTGTGGGCGCTGGTTGCCGCCCTGTGCTGGTTGCCGCAGCTGCGCCGGGTGGCACGGCCGCCCGCGTCGGCAGCACCGGTGACGGCGCTGCGCCGCAGCGCGATCGCCTGGCAGGTCACGGCGTACATGGGGCTGCAGTCGTTGGGGTTCTACGCCACGACGTCCTGGCTGCCGGCGGTGTTCACCGACCGCGGCTACCCGCCGGCCACCGCCGGCGTGCTGGTCGCGACGATGACCCTGACCGGCATCGCCGGCGGCATGGCCGCCCCGGTGCTGGCCGCGCGATCGAGGAACCAGCAGTGGGTGGCCGTCGTGATCACGGTGACGACCGGGCTCGGACTCGGGGGCGTCCTCGTGCCAGGGGTGGAGCTCGCCGCGTGCGTCGTCCTCGGGATCGGGCAGGGGGCCGCGCTGGGGCTGGCGCTCATCCTGATGACGGTGCGCGCGCCGGACAGCGCCCACGCCGCGCAGCTCTCCGGAATGGCGCAGTGCCTGGGGTACATGCTCGCGGCGACCGGCCCGTTCGCGGTCGGTGCGCTGCACGACCTGACGGGCGGCTGGACGGTGCCGCTGGTGGTCCTGCTGGTGCTGCTCGTGCCGCAGACCATCGTCGGCGTGCTGGCCGGCCGCGACAAACTGGTGACCGCGGGAATGTGATGTAAGCAAGGTCGCCGAATCCCGACCGGAATGTTAGGCTGAAATGCTGCTCAGATATGAGCACACACGCCTACTTACATAATCATACCACATTCCGGAGGTACCGTGGAAGAGGCAGGGACCACCCGTGAGCTGGCGGTCGAGAACGACCGGCTCCGGCACCTGCACCGTTTGCTCGCCGCCGAACTCGCCGATGCCACCGGCCGCGCCAGCAAGGCAGCCGGCGTCCGCACCGAGCGGGACGACTCCTCCCGCTGGGAACGCGACGTGGCGGTCAATCTGTGGTCCGATCGCGTCACCCGGCTGCGCGCCGCGCGCACCGGGCTCGCTTTCGGCCGGCTCGACCACCCGGCCGGCCCGCCCACCTACATCGGCCGCACCGGCCTCGCCGACACCGACGGCGAGACCGCGCTGGTGGACTGGCGGGCGCCGGCCGCCGGGCCCTTCTACTGCGCCACCGCTGTCGCCCCGGAGGGCGTCACCCGGCGCCGGCACCTGCGGCTGGCGGGCGTCGGCCCGCAGGAACGGGTCGTCGCCCTGCACGACGACGTGCTCGATCTCCGGGCAGCCGGGAACAGCGTGGCGACCGCGGCCGATCCGGCGCTGCTCGCCGCCCTGACCGCACCGCGCAGCTCGACCATGCGCGACATCGTCTCCACCATCCAGTCCGAGCAGGACGCGATCATCCGGTTGCCGCTGCCCGGCACGGTCGTGGTGGAGGGCGGCCCGGGCACCGGCAAGACCGCGGTGGCGCTGCACCGCGTGGCGTACCTGCTCTACGCGCACCGCGAGCAGCTGGCTCGGCGCGGCGTGCTGGTCGTGGGCCCGTCGGCGGGGTTCCTGCGCTACGTCGCCGACGTGCTGCCCTCCCTCGGCGAGACCGCCGTGGTGTTCACCACGCCGGGTGGGCTGCGCCACGGCATCGCCACCGCCGCCGTCGACGCGTCCGACGTCGCACGCACCAAGGGCGATCTCGGCATCGTCGACGTGCTGCGACGGGCGGTCGCGCAGCGCCAGGAGCTGCCGGCCGATCCCATCCTGCTCGAGCTCGACGACATCACCGTCGAGATCGACACGGAGCTGGTGCATCCTGCTCGGGACATCGCGCGCGCGACGGGGCTGCCGCACAACGCTGCGCGCGCGGTGTTCCGCGACGCGCTCGGCGCCGCGCTCGTCCGGGACGCGGTGCTGCGGATCGGCGACGGCTGGCTCGATACGCACGAGCTCGACAGCGAGGCGGCCCGCGAGATCGCCGCGGACGTGCGCAAGGAGCTGGCCGGGCATCCCGGCTTCCACGCCGCCGTCGAGTCGTTGTGGCCGCGGTGCACGCCCGAGCGGCTGCTGTCCGAGCTGCTCGGCGACCGCGAGCGGCTGGCGGCGCTCGATCCCGCGCTCGTCGCGCTGCACCGCGTGCAGGGGGACGCGTGGACGGTGTCGGACGCGCCCCTGCTGGACGAGCTCGTCGAGCTGCTGGGCCCGATCGATGCCGGCCGTGCTGCCGCCAGCAGCGGCGACGACCGGGCGCAACAGGTACTGGAGGCCATCGAGCAGGTCGATCAGGACGACGACGAGACCCTGCGCGCCACCGATCTCCTCGACGCCACCCAGCTCGCGGAACGGCACGGCGCACAGGACCTGCGCACGGTCGCCGAACGGGCGGCCGCCGACCGGGACTGGACGTTCGGCCACGTCGTCGTCGACGAGGCACAGGAGCTCTCGCCGATGGACTGGCGGGTGCTCTACCGACGCTGCCCGACGCGGTCGATGACCGTCGTCGGCGACCTGGCCCAGCGCAGCGCCGCCGCCGGATCACGGACCTGGGACGTCGGCCGACGGGCCGTCCGCCGGCAGCTCACGATCAACTACCGGACCCCGGCCGAGATCATGGACCGGGCTGCGCAGGTCCTGCCGGCGATCGGACCGGGCCTGCGGGCACCCGAGTCGGTGCGGCACAGCGGCGAGCTGCCGTGGGAACGCACGGTGGACCGGGGTGAGCTCACAGCCGCGGTATCCGCTGCGGTGCAGGCCGACCGCCCGGGCGTGGGCACGATGGCCGTGATCGCGGCCGACCCCGCGGCGCTGGCCACTACGGACGTACCGCTGGACGTGTCCCTGATCACCGCGGCCGAATCGAAGGGCCAGGAGTTCGACGTGGTGCTCGTCGTCGATCCGGACGCCATTCAGGCGAACTGCCCGGCCGATCTCTACGTGGCGCTCACCAGGGCCACGCAGCGGCTCGGCATCCTCGCCGTCCGGTAGCCCGTCCCGAATTCCACATCTCGCCGTCACGAAATCCACGACTCGCCGTCATCAAAACCGCAACTCGCGCGGCACCCCGACCCCGGGACACCGCGCGAGTTGCGGAAATCATGACGGCGAGTCGTGGAATTCACGACGCGCAGATGTGGAAATCAGGACTCGACGGACTTCGACCAGAGGTCGATCCCGGCGTCGACGGCGTGCTTGTCGATCGCGCTGAGCTCCTCGGCCGTGAACTCGAGGTTCTCCAGCGCGCCGAGGCTGTCGTCGAGCTGGTTCACGCTGCTCGCGCCGATCACCAGCGACGTCATCCGCCGGTCGCGCAGCGCCCAGGCGAGCGCCATCTGCGCGAGCGTCTGGCCGCGGCCGAGCGCCATGTCGTTCAGCGCCCGCACGTGCGCGATCGTCTGCTCGGTGAACTGGTCGGTCGACAGCGACTTGTCCAGCGACGCCCGCGACCCGGCCGGGACACCGTTGAGGTACTTGCTGGTGAGCAGGCCCTGCGCCAGCGGGGAGAACGCGATGCAGCCCACGCCCAGCTCGCCGACGGTGTCGAGCAGCGCCTCCTCGATCCAGCGGTTGAGCATCGAGTACGACGGCTGGTGGATCAGCAGCGGCGTGCCCAGCTCGGCCAGGATCGCGTACGCCTCGCGGGTGCGCTCCGGGCTGTACGAGGAGATGCCCGCGTACAGCGCCCGGCCGGAGCGGACGGCGGTGTCGAGCGCCCCCATCGTCTCCTCGAGCGGGGTGTCGGGGTCGAAGCGGTGGCTGTAGAAGATGTCGACGTAGTCGAGGCCCATGCGGGTCAGCGACTGGTCGAGGCTCGACAGCAGGTACTTGCGGGAGCCGCCGTCGCCGTAGGGGCCCTCCCACATGCCGTAGCCGGCCTTCGTGGAGACGATCAGCTCGTCGCGGTACGGGCGGAAGTCCTGGGCGAAGATCTGCCCGAAGTTGAACTCGGCACTGCCGGCGGGCGGGCCGTAGTTGTTGGCCAGGTCGAAGTGGGTGACCCCGCGGTCGAACGCCCGGCGCAGGATCGCGCGCTGGTCGTCGTAGGTGCGGTCGTCACCGAAGTTGTGCCACAGGCCGAGCGAGATCGGAGGCAGAACGAGGCCGCTGCGGCCGGTGCGACGGAACGGCGCTGAGTCGTATCGGGTGGGGTCGGCGACGTAGGTCATGGGAGAAGCATGCCTTCTGCGCCGCGCGGCACGGGGATCGCCCCGTGCGGTCTCAGGCGGGCCGCACGGCCTGGACGAACAGCTGCGGCCCGGGCGGGTTGATCGAGCAGCCCTCACCGCCGTCGAAGGGCACGAACAGCGACGCGGTGTCACCGGGCGGGTACACGCGCACACCACGCACGGCCACCGGCTTGCACGCCGCTTCGTCGAAGTTGCGCACGTTGACCAGGCGCAGCTGAGCGGCCGCCGCCTTGCCCGGTGCGAGGTTCACCTGGGGGTTGCGCGGGCCGTCCATCTCGGCGGCGGGGCCGACCTGGTGCCCGTCGTCGCCTGCGACGTACGACACGCCGGGGAACCCGACCAGCTCGCAGGTCCGCGTGCCGGTGTTGGTGAGCAGCAGCGGCCGGAACACCGAGCCGGCGCCCGCGTCGCCGGCGCCCAGCGAACCGCGCAGCTCTGCGGTCGTGCAGCGGGGCACGCCACCGGAGCCCGGGGCGGGCGACGCGGCCGGGGGCGCCGGCGCCGGGGTGGTCTGCGCCGGGGTGGGCTGCTCCTGGGTGACCGGTGCGGCCGTGGTGACCGGCGGCGGCGCAACGGTCGGCGACGAGCACCCCGCCAGCAGCACGGCTGCCAGCGCTGCGAGCACCACCCGCGCGCGAATCCCGTTCGACATCCCAGACCCCCCGATCACCCGTTGTGGATGACAACGAGGACGTCGGACGGTCGCACCACGTTGCCAGCCGATCGGGTTGACCCTGACGCAGCGTCAGGGTGGTGTGCTTCCGGCATGAGGTTCCTGCGGCACGAGGCACGGACGGTGCTCGCGCTGGTCCGGTGGATCGGCCGGCGCGTCCCGGCGGGGTTCACCTATCACCGCGGGATGCGCCGCATGGTCGGGCTGCTCGCGGTGGGTGTGCTGGCGGAGGGCGTGATCGTCGACCTGCTGCTGGCGGCGATCCTGCCCGGCACGCCGTGGCCGTGGATCGTGCTGGCGCTGCACGTGTGGGCGGCCGTCGAGCTCACCGGCGTGTACGCGGGTCTCGCCACGCGGCCGCACCTGCTCGACGACGAGACCCTCCTGCTCCGGGACGGGCACGGGCCGGAGATCCGGGTCCCGCTGGCGGACATCGTGTCGGTCCGGCGGATCGACGAGCCGGTGGGCGGCCGGTCCGGACTGGTGGTCGACGGCGGACGGGCCACACTGGCCCACTCCCGGGCAACCGTGCAGCTGCGCGTGGATCCGGCCATCGACGTCGGTGAGGGCACCGTCCGCACCGTGCGGCTCACCGCGGACGAGCCGGACCGGCTCCTCGCTGCGCTGGCCCGTTGAGACCGGTTGTCACACTCGGCGCCCGAGCGGTGTCGAAGGGGGCGAGCGAGAAGGAGGGTGCATGAGGATCCCGACGCGGTGTTCACCGACCTGCGGCCGCTGCTGTTCGTGCTGCAGGAGGCGTACCTGCGCTGGCGCGACGTCGATCCGTCCGGCGTGGCGCATCCCCGCGCCTACCTGGTGCAGGTCGTGACCCGGCAGGCGCTCAACCAGCTGCGGACGGTCCGGCGCCGCCGCGAGGACCACGTCGGCGCGTGGCTGCCCGAACCGATCCGCACCTCCCCCGACGTCGCCGACGACGTGGAGCTGGCCGATTCCGTGTCGTTCGCGATGATGCTGGTGCTGGAGACGCTGGCACCGCAGGAACGCGCGGTGTTCGTAGTGCGCGAGGTGTTCGGCTACGGCCACCGTGAGATCGCCGCGCTGCTGGACCGCAGCGAGGCCGCGGTGCGCCAGATCGCCCACCGCGCCCGCGACCACGTGCGGACCGGCCGGCCGCGGTTCCGCCCCGACCCGGCGACGGCCGATCGCGTCGTCCGGGAGTTCCTGCGCGCGACGCACACCGGGGACGTGCCGGCACTGCTGGCGCTCCTCGCCCCCGACGTCGTCCAGATCGCCGACGGGGGTGGTGCCGTGGCGGTGGCCCGGTCGCCGGTGCACGGGCGCGACCGGGTGGCCCGGCTGCTCGCCGGCGTGACCGGCACCCGGGTGGCGCCGGTGACCGTGGAGCGGACCCAGCACAACGGGCTGCCGTCGGTGCTGCTGCGCTCGGCGTCGGGCGCGCTGGAGTACCTGCTGGTGCTCGACGTCGGCGACGACGCGCTCGTGCACGGCATCTACGTGGTGGCCGATCCCGCCAAGCTCGCTTCCGCGATCGGCGTCAGGCCGCTGACCAGGAAGGACAGCCCATCGTGACGATGACGGTGGAGCGGGTCGTGCACGCCCCGGCCGACGAGGTGTTCGACTGGCTCGCGGACGCGGGCAACTACCCGTCGAGCCGGGTCGTGCTGCGCGCGCGGCTGGTGACGGCCGGCGCCGGCGCCCCGTACGGGCCGGGTGCGGTGCGGGCGCTGCTGTGGTTCATGGGGTGGTTCCGCGAGCGGATCACGTCCTACGAGCGGCCGCACCGGTTCGGCTACGTCGTGGAGCCCGGGGGATGGCAGCCGGCGGAGCTTGCGGAGACGGCGGGGCGGGTAAGGACAGTGTGCCGCCATCGCGGCACGAGGGCGGGTCGTTGACGTTCACCGAGGTCGAGGGCGGCACCCGGGTGGTGTGGACGACCACCGCCACCATGGCGCTGCCGTTCGCGGCCGACGCGGTGACCCGGCTCGTCGCAGCACCTGTGATCACCTGGGCGTTCCGGCGGGTCCTCGTGGCCGCCGACGCCGCCCTGACGCGCTGAGCGCGCCCGTCTGACTACCCTCTGGCACATGTCGGCGACGCGCCTGCTGGTGTTGGGGATCGTGCGCGGGTACGGCCGCGCGCACGGTTACCTCGTCGGCAGCGACCTCGTCTCGTGGGGCGCCGACGAGTGGGCCAACGTCAAGTGGGGGTCGATCTACCACGCGTTGAAGGCGCTCACCCGCGACGGCTACCTGCGGGACTTCGAGACCGACACCCGCACCGAGTACGAGCTCACCGAGCGCGGCGAGCAGGAGTTCATGCAGCTGCTGCGCGCGGCCGTGCGCGATCCGCAGCCCCGTGCGGACTTCCTCGGTGCCGCGCTGGCGATGCTGCCCTCGCTGCCCCGTGCCGAGGCGATCGCCTTGCTGCGCGAGCGGCAGACGATCCTCGAGGAGCGACGCGACAAGGCGGCAGCACAGCTCGCCGGCTGGACGTACCCGCCGCACGTGAGCGAGCTCTTCGGGCTCTGGGTGAACGACACCTCGGCCGGCATCACGTGGACGCGCGGCATCATCGAGCGGCTGGAGGCCGGCGCCTACCCGATGGCGGGCGAGCCGCTGTCGCCCGGTTGGCCGGGGATCTGGCCGAGGCTCAAGGAGGACTGGCCGGACGGGCCGTAACACTCGCCCGGTTCATGCGATTCAAGTTTGCATACCCCGCGATCGTCGGGCACACTCGACGACCCGCGGCTCAAGTTTGAATACGGAGGCCCATGACCCTCGCCGTCCGCGCCGAAGCCCTCCGCTCCACCTATCCCGGATCCACCGTCCCCGCCCTCGACGGGTTCGATCTCGCCGTCCCCGCCGGCACCGTGCACGGGCTGCTCGGGCCCAACGGCGCCGGCAAGACCACCGCCGTCCGCATCCTCACCACCCTCCTGCGCCCCGACTCCGGGCACGCCGAGATCGCCGGCATCCCGCTCTCCGACGCCGCGCAGGTGCGCAAGCGGATCGGGCTCGTCGGGCAGTACGCCGCGCTCGACGAGATCCTCGACGGGCGGGCCAACCTCGTGCTGTTCGGCCGCCTCGCTCAGCTCCCGGCCGCCGCCGCCCGGCAGCGCGCCGACGAGCTGCTCGAGCAGTTCGACCTGGTCGACGCCGCCATGCGGCCTGTCAGCACCTACTCCGGCGGCATGCGGCGGCGGCTCGATCTCGCCGTCGGCATGATCCGCAGGCCGGCTGTCCTGTTCCTCGACGAACCCACGACCGGGCTCGATCCCCGCGGGCGCGCCGAAGTGTGGTCGGCGGTGCGCGCCATGGTCGCCGACGGCACGACCGTGCTGCTCACCACGCAGTACCTCGAAGAGGCCGACCAGCTCGCCACCCGCATCTCGGTGCTCGCCGCTCCGCACGGAGCCGGAGGCCGGGTCATCGCCGAAGGCACGCCCGACGAGCTGCGCACCCTGATCGGCGGCGACCGGATCGTGCTGGTCGTGCGCCGGCCCGCCGATCTGCCGGCCGCGGCCGCGCTGCTGGAGCGCATCGGCGACGGGGAGCCGGAGGTCGACGCTGACCTGCAGCGGGTCACCGTCGCGGCCACCGACCGGCTCGCAGCCCTGTCGGCCACTCTCCCCGGGCTCGCCGCCGCAGGCATCGACGCCGAGGACGTGCAGGTCCGCCGCCCGACCATGGACGAGGTCTTCCTTCAGCTCACGGCCACCGCAGTCCGTTGATCAAGGGCAAAACGTCGTCGATCGATCTTGGGAAGCAACCTTTTGCCCTTGATCAACGCCACATCAGCGAACCCCTGGAGTCACTGCTGAGCGCATTCACCGATACCCGGGTACTGACCGGCCGCTACCTCGCCCACCTGCGCCGCCGGCCGGCCCAACTGGCCGTCACCGTCGCGTTCCCGGTGATGATCCTGCTGATCTTCGCCTTCCTGTTCGGCGGCATGATGCAGGCGCCGGGCGACTACCGGATCGCGCTCGTGCCCGGCATGTTCACGATGACGATGCTGTTCGGGCTCTCGGCGACGATGATCGCGGTCGTCACCGATCGGCAGCGCGGCATCACCGACCGGTTCCGCTCGTTGCCGATGTCGGTGTCGGCCGTGCTCGCCGGTCGGGCCGTCGCCGATCTCGTGGTCTCCGCGATCGCGCTGGCCGTGCTGATCGTCGTCGGGGTCGCGGTCGGTTGGCGGGCCGAACGCGGGCTCGCCGCCGCTGCCGCGGCCGTCGGTCTGCTGCTCCTGCTGCGGTTCGCCCTGATCTGGGTGGGCATCCTCTTCGGCACCCGCGCGCACAACGCCGGTGCCGTCACCGCCGTGCAGACCCTCGAGTTCCCGCTCGGGTTCCTCTCCGGCCTGTTCGTCGATCCGGCCACCATGCCCCCGGTGCTGCGGCAGATCGCCGAGTGGAACCCGCTCTCGTCCACCGCCGCTGCCGTCCGCGAGCTGAGCGGCAGCCCCGGCTGGCCGAGCAGCTCGTGGATCTCCGAGCACGCCGTCCTCATGGCCGTCGTCTGGCCGCTGGTGATCGTCGCGATCACCGCGCCCCTCGCGGTCCGCCGCTACCGACAGGGAGACAACGCATGACCGATCCGCGCCTCGCCATCAAGCCCCCGGAGTGGCTCAAGGGGATGAACGAGCAGTTCATGCAGGACGGCAACGTGCCGCTGGACGTCCTGCTCGTGCCGGGCCGCAAGAGCGGGGTGCTGCGCAGCACCCCGCTCACCGTCGCGGACCTCGACGGGCGGCGCTACATCCTGGGTGGGTTCCCGGCCGCCGACTGGATCAAGAACGTCCGCGCCGCGGCGGGCCGGGGCACCCTGACCATCCACGATCACGACGCCGAGGAGGTCCGGCTCGTCGAGGTCGACGAGGCAGAGGCGCTCTCCGTGCTGCGCGCCTGGCCGCAGGTCACGCCCGACGGGGTCGAGATGATGCGGGACGCCGGCGTCATCGCCGACGTCACTCCCGATGCACTCGCAGTTGCTGTCGGAATCTGTCCTGTTTTCCGCGTAGAAAGGGCCGCATGACCGACTCCCCTGCCTTCATCAAGGTGACCGGAGCACGTGAGAACAACCTCCGCGACGTCACCGTCCAGATCCCCAAGCGCGCGATCACCGCGTTCGTCGGGGTGTCGGGGTCCGGGAAGTCGTCGCTCGTGTTCGACACGATCGCAGCCGAGGCGCAGCGCCAGCTCAACGAGACGTTCTCGGCGTTCGTGCGCGGGTTCCTGCCCAAGCTCGGCCAGCCCGACGCCGATCTCATCGAGAACCTCTCCACCGCGATCGTCGTCGACCAGAAGCGCCTCGGCGGCGGCTCGCGCTCCACGCTCGGCACGGTGACCGACATCAACCCGCTGCTGCGGCTGCTGTGGTCGCGGCGCAGCGAGCCGCACGTCGGCCCGGGGTACGAGTTCTCGTTCAACGAGCAGGGCATGTGCCCCACCTGCAACGGGATCGGCCGCAAGGTGGCACTCGATCACGCGAGGTTCTTCGACACCTCGAAGTCGATCAACGAGGGGCCGATGCGGCATCGCGACTTCGGCGTGAACACCTGGTACTGGGCGATCTACGCCAACTCCGGGCACTTCGACAACGACAAGCCGCTGGCCGAGTACTCCGACGCGGAGTGGAAGCTGCTGCTCTTCGGCGCCGACGAGCGGGTCACGCTGGCGATCCCCGGCAAGAAGGACGTCACCTTCGAGTTCGAGGGCGTGGAGACCAAGTTCAACCGGCTCTACATCGCCGCCGACGAGAACGGGGCGTCGGCGAAGAAGAAGAAGACGATCGACCGGTTCACCTCCGCGCAGACCTGCCCGGACTGCCGCGGGCAGCGCTTGAACGAAGCGGCCCGCGCCGCGCAGGTCGACGGACACACGCTGCCGCAGGTGTGCGCGATGGACCTCGGCTCCCTGCACGCGCTGCTGCCCACGATGGCCACGCCGCCGGTGGCGCCGCTCGTGGCCGAGGCCACCACCCGGGTCGGCGCGCTCATCGACATGGGGCTGGGCTACCTCACGCTCGACCGCGAGACCTCCACGCTGTCGGGCGGGGAGAGCCAGCGGATCAAGATGGTGCGACACCTCGGCTCGTCGCTGGTCGACGTCATGTACGTGTTCGACGAGCCAACGATCGGGCTGCACCCGCGCGACGTCGGACGGATGAACAGCCTGCTGCACCGGTTGCGCGACAAGGGCAACACGGTGCTGGTCGTCGAGCACGACAGCGACGTGATCTCCGCGGCCGATCACGTCGTCGAGCTGGGACCGCGGGCCGGCTCGCACGGCGGCACCGTCGTATACGAGGGCGACGTGGCGGGCCTCGCGTCCTCGGGCACGCTGACCGGCGAGTTCCTGCATCGCGAGGTGCGGGTCAAGGAGCAGGTGCGCACGCCGACCGGCACCCTGCCCGTCCGCGATGCGTCCGCGCACAACCTCACCGGCTTCGACCTGGACATCCCGCTCGGGGTGCTGGTGGCGATCACCGGCGTGGCTGGCTCGGGCAAGAGCACGATGGTGCGCGAGGTGCTGGTCCCCCAGCATCCCGACACGATCGTCGTCGACCAGAGCGCGGTCGCCACCAACATCCGGTCCACGCCGGCGACGTGGACCGGCGTGATGGACCCGATCCGCAAGCTCTATGCCAAACGCACCGGCACCAAGCCGGCCCTGTTCAGCTTCAACTCGGCCGGCGCGTGCCCCACCTGCAACGGGCTCGGCGCTGTCTACGCCGATCTCGCGTTCCTCGACGGCGTGCGCTCCACCTGCGCCGACTGCGGCGGTCGCCGCTACACCGAGGAGGTCCTCGCGCTCACCGTCGACGGGAAGTCGATCTCCGACGCACTGGACCTCACGGCCGCCGACGCCGTCGAGTTCTTCACGGGCCGCGACATCCGCCCGAAGCTGCAGGCGCTCGTCGACGTCGGGTTGGGGTACCTGACACTGGGCCAGCCGCTGTCCACCCTGTCCGGCGGCGAGTGCCAGCGGCTCAAGCTCGCCAGCCGACTGCACCAGGAAGGCAACGTCTACGTGCTCGACGAACCCACCACCGGGCTGCACATGTCCGACTGCGGCCACCTGCTCGGGCTGCTGGACCGGCTCGTCGACGGTGGCAGCTCGGTGATCGTCGTGGAGCACAACCTCGACGTGATCGCGCATGCGGACTGGGTCGTCGATCTCGGCCCGGACGGTGGCGACGCCGGCGGGCGGATCGTGTTCGAGGGCCCGCCGAACGCGCTCGTGCAGGCCGACGGCTCGTTCACCGGCGAACACCTCGCGAGGTACGTGGGTGCCTGAGGCGCTGTTCCTGCCGGCCGATCCGCCACGGGACGGTGTGCTCGCCGTCGCGGGCGGGCCGGACCGGCTGACGGTCGTCGTCGCGCCCGGGGACCGGAC
>Ga0307513_10002873_pt1 | contig 23593 bp, 25 predicted proteins | sample 15_EM_MG_FD_202174 | JGI IMG/M metagenome (GOLD analysis project Ga0307513, IMG submission 202174) | Populus trichocarpa ectomycorrhiza microbial communities from riparian zone in the Pacific Northwest, United States - 15_EM | ecosystem: Host-associated > Plants > Roots > Unclassified | place...
TACTGGAACGGAATGATGTCGACCCCAATAAATTTGACCAAATTGGCCGAACACCGCTCTTGTGTGCCGCAGAGAACGGGCATGGAGGAGCCGTGAGGATACTTCTGGAACGGAATGATGTCGATCCTGAGCTTGCGGACGATGACGCCCGAACACCGCTCTCTTGTGCAGCCGGGAACGGGTATGAAGGAGTCGTAAGAATACTACTGGAAAGGAATGATCTCGATCCAAACATATCTGATAAAATTGACCGAACACCGCTCTTGTGGGCTGCTGTCAACGGGCGTGAAGGAGTCGTGAGGGTGCTGCTAGGGCATAGAGGGGTCAATCCGCAGTGCGCGGACCAAGATGCCCGAACACCGCTCTCGTGGGCAGCTGGGAACGGGCATGAAGGGGTCGTGAGGATACTACTGGAACGGGATGATGTTAATCCAGACATATCTGACCAAGGTGACCGAACACCACTCTTGTGGGCCGCGAGGAGGGGGCATGAAGGAGTCGTGAGGCTGCTGCTCGGGCATAGCGGTGTCAATCCGCAGTGTGCCGACCAAGGTGCACAAACTCCGCTGTCGTGGGCTGCGGGGAACGGGCACGAAGGAGTAGTGAGGATACTACTGGAACGCAACGATGTCGATCCTGATACAGGTGACCGAGATACCAGAACACCACTTGCGTGGGCCGCGGGGAATGGGCATCAAAGAGTGTTGAGAATACTACTGGAACGGAGGGATGTTGATCCCAACACATCTGACCAAAATGACCGAACACCGCTTGCGTGGGCTGCAGGGAATGGGGATGAAGGAATGGTCAGAATACTACTGGAACAGAGTGATGTCGATCCCAACACATGTGACCAAAATGACCGAACACCGCTCTCGCGGGCGGCAGGAAATGGGCATGAACGGGTGGTGAGGATGCTACTGGAACGCCATGATGTTGATCCTGACACACCTGACCATGATTCCAAAACACCACTCTTGTGGGCCGCAGAGAATGTGCATGATGGAGTAGTGAGGATGCTGCTGGTACGAGGCGGTGTCGATCTCAAAAAAACTGACAAACGACGCCGGTCACTGATATGGTGGGTTGCGCGGTATGGACGTAACGACCTGTTGAGGATCCTAGTTGAACGGGCTGACATCGATCTCAACATATGTGACGAACATGGACACAGCCCACTCTCTATGGCGGTGCAGTATGGGCATGAGGAGGCTGTGGAGTTACTAGTGGAACAGGGTGACGTCGATCCTGGTACAGCTGACGATGTAGGGCGGACTCCGCACTTGTGGGCTATGGCGCTTCGGAATTCGACAATTATAGGGCTGGTGTTGCAAGGGATTCTGTTAGCAATTACACATGGAACCTACGTGCCTAGGGGAAGGAATGGTGAATTGATTCAATATCTACTTGGCAGATGTAAGCCTTCAGAGAGAGCCAGTTAAGGGTATGCCAGGCTTAGGAGGCTTAGGGGTCTTGACGGGAGTTCAGAGGTCTTTTCCAGTTGTGTGGGTTTTGGTGTTTGATGTATGGAGTGCTCTCTCGACATGTATTTAGTTTCGAGCGACTCTTAAGATGGCTCCAAATCGTGGTCATCGAACATCTCTTGACATTCGAGGACCAGTCTAGTGATTTTTGCCTAGGCTACGCGTGAGGCCCCTGTGCGGCCAGGATTCCAAATAGACCAACCGGTCAAGTCTTGGAGGCAGGACCAGACTGGCGCGTCCTAATTGATGTCGATGACTAGCCTCGACTAACCACCAGTGGGGTAGTCCGGTCCAGTTTGGACTGGTCCCAGGCCGGTCTTTATAAAATATTAAATGAGAGTGAGAATGGCAGCCAGGCCAACACTCGCAAAGAATCGAGCTATAGCTATAGTAGGGTATTAAAGCCGCTGCCCGTGGTATAAATCAACGGGATCTCAATACAGGTTGATTGACCATCCTGGAGAGGACTTGGATAGCATATGGTAGAAATGCAATTACCCAATGGATAAGTCGCATTGAATACCTATAAGGCGGCAGTTGGTCAAGTAATATCACCCACTGAATCCAAGAAAAATAGTTTGATACTAGAGAAGCTATTTTTAAGACTGTTAATCAAAGCGAGACACTATCTCCACTGTATAATTGAGGATATAAGAACTTTTATAGAAAACAGGTTTGTTGGAACATATTAATTATATTGTGATAAAAATAGTAGATTCTATTGCATAGTGGGCAAGGTTGAACTAGTCTTGGGCCAGTGGGTTTCAACAATTGTGATAGTCCAGTTAGGCTAATTCCCACCACTAGACCAGACTTGACTTTCAACTAGACTAGCGAGTCTAGTCTAGTCCAGACAGACAGTTTGAAACACTGTGAGATGCCTGAGTCATAGGTGTCTAATGGGTTAGTTGCTAAAAGCCTATTGAAATCAGATTACGAGGTTAGCATTAAGATCATTTGCCAGATAAGTATAGTAACAGGTTTATTCCTGTGTAACGATAGTATGATAGGATTACGGGTAGAGTTAGTGCTTATTACGGGGCGGGGTGGAGCGGGTTTTGATTTTGTGACCACACGGTTAGTGCGGCTCGGGGTCAACTATTTCCCTGTGTGTCCCACCTAGTGTTCGTTACAGGGCAGGGGATGGGTGTTCACTAGGCTGGCCCCGCCCTTTCAGCGCCCCGGGGGGGATGGTGGTTTTAGTTAGCCCCGCCTCACCCCGGTCCAGGGCCCACACCTACTCATTCCCTGGATGGAGCCCCTTTTGTCACTACCAAACCTTTAACAGGGACCCCTCTGGGGGCTGGGTGGGGCTGAGGGCCGGGCAGGACACAGACAGAGAATGCCAAAAATTATCCCATGCCAGGGGTCATTGGGGGGGGCGGTGCGAGGGAAAGGGTGAGTGGCCAGCCACATTCTGAGTACTGTTCGTTACTGGGCGGGGTGGGGCGTGTTTTGATACGCCAGACTCTGCGCTTACAAGGGGCCGGGGGTGGTATTTTTAGTGTAATCCCCGCCCAGCCCCAGTCCCGGGCCCACCTGTATTCATTCCCTGGATTTTGGCCCGTTTGTTACCACTTATCTTTAACGGGAATCCGACTCGGGTATGGGTGGGGCAGGGCCATGAGTGGGGACAGGGGCAGGGAATGCCGAAAAGGACACCTGCCGCAGGCCAATGAGTGGGGCGAGGCGGGTAAAAGGGCCAGGGGGCGGCGTTTTTCAGAGCCCTCTCCTTCCAGTAACGAACTCTAGTTCTGAGCCCGGGAGGCCCTGTAACGAACTCTAGTCCCATGCCGAATGCCATGGGCCATGGCTGGGATATTGGGTGGAGCAGGCATTGGACTTTCCAGCTGATTGCCTAGGTGGCTCTCTGTCTTCGGATCCCACACTCATGCCCCTATGCTGTCGCCCGCATATTCCTCGCAATCATATTCTGTAATGATGGAAATCATAAGTCGAAATCTAGAGGGTGTTTGGCATTTCAATTCTGATTTACAGTCACAATTTGAACTCAGAATTGGCAGGCCAAACATCACATAATTATTTTGTATGTCTAGTATGATTACTCGGTAATTAGGATATTCCATATAGCAATCCAGCAAGTATATCAAAACATAGGATTTGAATATAGTGGTCATGTTATCATTATGATTTGAGTTTCTCGTTTCAGATAAATCGTCCGTTGAAATGGCTCTCAGTATATGATTCTAAGCGTAGAATCAAAGAATATGTCTAAGTACTTCCAACGATGTGATTCTGGGTATATAACTAGCATATAGTTGTATAGTTATACATACAGGATTCCTACCATTCTGAGGATATGGGTTCCGGCCTATCATTACGTAATCCCCTTCAAGGTATATCTCTTTGAAGTCATCCCTTTCAGTGTTCCGCTTTTGGCCTGTCACTTTAAGACAATTTGTTTAGGGATTACGTCTGACATGCCTTGCAAGCCATGCACCCCAAGAGTAGCCACTATTTAAATCTGACCGGCGATTCAGCCGATGACTTACTCTAAACTTGCAGATAGTGATTACACTGGATGTTCAATATGTTAATGCAGCACAATCTATGCTATGTGGATAATACTTTGCAAGTACTAGACGGGCTGCAAGACACCCTTAGTGAGAAGGTGAAGAAGAGAATAGTAGGAGTTCTCGTTTGTAATTCTTCTATGCCAGGTGGGCGGTAGCACCTTATTTATAGAAAGGTGCACCTCCATATGCGCAAGAGAAATATAGCGAAAACAATGTAAAAAACATAAGTGTGAACATGTTTGACCCTGATGTCCAACCAAGTAAATCCCAAATGATGTGAGTGAAAACAAATGGTGTGGAGTGATTATTAGAAATATCATGACCAAAAATGATGCATAAGAGATGCATAAACAACTGTAAAATCCTAAACACCTGATGGGAAAGCACATGTTGAATCCCGAGATAGTATCCTGAAATAAACAATAAAACACCATAATATCTATCTTAGTTGTAGTAATGTAAGCGGCTGACAGGTTGAGCTGAAACACAAACTAAGTAACCAAAAATATACGGTAGTGTGTTGAATATACATACGAAATATACAAAGAATTTCAACACTTCCCCATATTATCTATAGCGCAATAAAGTTACCTTTCGCAGATGCACGTATTTTGCCAAGATTTTGGTGCATAAATCAGCAAGATTGTTACCGGATTCAACCTTAATGAGAATGAACAAGTTGTCTTTCCGAGATTCGCAAGTGATAACGCAGTTGACGGCCATAGGCTTTGTTCGAACATGGATCTGAGGGTTGACCGCTAGGAACTTGGACCAGTATTATCGGCGTGCATAGCCATTGGGACACAAAGGTGTCGGTGGGTGAGGGCTTTCAGCAGCCATCGAATATGGCGGGTACCTTAGGACATAGCAACAAATTCATCTTCGGTAGTCGATTTGGCGACAGAGGCTTGTTTCTTTGACACCCAGGAGACACAACAGTTATTAAATAGAACTATGTAACTGGACATGGATCATCTGGTATTGTGATAGCCAGCAAAGTCGGTGTCAACATAAACATCGATAGCTTTCATTCTTGTGTACGGGTAAAATAGGCCAAGGTTTTGCGTTCCGTTAACATATGTAAAGATGTGTTTAGCACCCTTTATATGTTCGTTGGTAGGGCAAGCGGAAAATTGCGCAAGAAATGAAATGGTATACGCTAGATCAGGTCCTGTTCCAGTAAGGAGGTATATGAGGGAACCTATCATGGATTGGTATGTGGTAACTTGCTCTTTTGGTTGATCTATAATCCTGTTTGTACGTATAATCCCTTTTGCAAAAGGGGTGGATACTGTGGGGCGGAAACAGGGCCTGCTTATATCTTTCTAAATTGTTTCCTGTACTTTTTCTTTTTATATAGCGGGCAGCTTATGTAGCTAGTTAGTTCAAGCGGTGGAGTGGGTAAGTGATTACTAAGGCGGGGAAAGGATCGTGGGTTGAAAAGGAGGAGGCGAGGCAACGCAGACAAGACAGAGAACGAAGACACGCGGGAAAGGCAACAAAATGTTCTTGGACGACTCCGATCTTGTGTTTGATCGATAGTTTACGGCTTTCTTTACAGGTACTTTTATCATCGCCATTGTTTTCTTAACTCTACCTACTGTGCGAGCGGTGATTGCCCACATCGGTACTGTTTCGTTTCCTGATCATTTCTCCGTTCACTTCGGTTGGATCTTTTCTTTGCTTTGGGGTTAGTATTGCTCACTGGATAATACTATCTGCCTGTACTAAAGTAATCGTTTCAATACAGTGTTTGACTTTTCCATTCCAAATCAGGACAGGATAGTACCAATGTATCGATAGAGGGTATGAGCAATACTGTCTGATATATAAGTAATATGTAAGCTGAGTGGAAAGGAGGCTTGCCCAAGGTCGGAGATCTCAAATGCCGTTTTCAGGTCTTTGAGGAGAGTGGCCGGATGGGCCGTATCTGCCGAATATATTGCAATATCGTCCACGTAACGCGATATGTAGTATTTGAACTTGTTGTGGATAAACATGCATGGGTATTTGTGTGATGCGGTAAAATCTTTGGAGGTCAAGGATTTAGCGAAGAGAGCATACCATTTGTTCGCAGATTGCTTAAGTCCATATATGCTGCGGTTAAGTTTCCATACTTTGTCTCCATGACTGAACCCGCATGGTGGTCACATGTAAACTTTGTCGTTCAATTTACCGTAAAGGAAGGCAGATTTGACATCGCACTGTCCCAGTCGCCACTTGTTTCTGGCGCTGATCACAATCAGTAGCCTGAGTGATTCGTATGCAATAACTGGGGCAAAGGTGTCTTCAAAGTCAGGGCCAGGAGGTTGAGGGAGTCCTTGCCCAACCGCTCTAGCTTGAAATCTTTCCCATGTATCATACCCTCCGCATTCTTTTTCGTTTTGAATACCCACTTACTTCCGACAATATTCCCTCCGAATGGTTTATTGACAACCTCACTAGTTTTATTCTTCTTTAGTGCCATAATCTCATGGTTCATGGCCAAGGTCTATTCTCCCTTAAGCGAGCTATTTACAGCTTGGCGATAGGTAGTGGGGTCCTCGTCGAGTAGCTCACTAGTAGCATGTTGTACTCGGTATCCAAGTAGCTTTTTGTGGCTGATCGAGGCTTGTGTTAAGATTCTTCCAGCACGCGGGAATGGTCCAGGTATTTCCACAGTAGGGTCAACAGGTGCTAGTGGCATATCCAGTCGTTATTCCTCAGACAAAGCCGGCAGTGGGGTAGCTGGATGCTCGAGTGTTTCTGAAAATTTGTTTTGTGGTAAAGAAAGTTCCTTAGATGTTGGTGGCTTAATTTGTCTGTTCCCATCCTGGTCAGTTTCCGTTTCAACCTCAATGGTAGGTAATAGACGGGATAGGGGGTAGACAGTAGCATAAGTTTCCTCTGCAAGTAACGGTTCCATGGTTGTAGTTCCAAGCGCTCTTATCACCTTGGTTGTCCAATGAATTTGTTGAGTTTCGGTGACTTTATGCTGCGAATGGGTGTATATGTGATATATTTTATGAGAAGAGGTATACCCGATAAGATAGCCTTCGATCACCCAGTTCATTAGTTTCTTCCCGGTTTGCATTTCTCCTCTGGGAGATAAAAGATGCATTTGGTCCCGTATTGGTAGAGATCGTAGATCGACAGTTTCATGTTGTAGCAAGATTTATACGGCGTCCATTTTGCTATGGGTCAGTTAGGGAGACTGTTTCAAAGGTAGATGGCAGTCCGATCACTTCAGCCCATAAACCTAAGGGTAAGCCAGTAAACAAAGAGCGAGCAGCAGCGAGAATTGTTCGATTTTATCGGTCGGCAACACCATTTGATTGATGTCAATAAGCGGGAGACAGGTCGTGTTCACCCCTGTCTAATAAGTTTCCGTACCCCCAGGCGCAACCACACAACCACCACAGAATGGCAACTTGAAATTGAAAAAAAAATCCCAACAATTCAATTACAGAGTAGATAGTAGAAGAAATATAATAGAAATTCTTAACAATTTTACCATTTTTTGTCACCTCCATCTGCATCCAGCACAGCCTGTAGTCTCTCAGGCAGCCTTAAACTCCATCTATCAATTGTCTCTTGGGAAATGAGTTCCCACTCCTCCTTAGCTGCTTGAAATAATTTATCAGCACTATAAAGCCTTATTTCCAACCTGGCGAATCGCTTTTTGCGGGCCTTTTTAAGGAGGGACCAAGTATTCACAATAGGATTCTGATCTGGGGAGTTGGGAGGCCAAGCCAATCTTTGATATCCACACTCCTCTTGCAATCTTTTGTTCTCCAACCCATTATGCCATGATCCATTATCAGCAGCCATATAGATGGTTTCAGAAGGTTTGTTTATCCCTTCTATAAAGGGGAAAAGGTATGGCTGGTGGATTTCAGTAGCATATTGGTGTGCATTCAGACGAAGCCTGTCTGATTTGGTGGTTCTTTCCTTCTTAGTCCTCTTCCTCACAAGAATTAACTCACTTTTCCTTCTATGCATAATTGCAGCATAGACCCGAATATTGGTCCTTCCTGACTTAAAGCTTGGCCTCAAGTTTTTTTCCTCTAGCTCCTCACCCACTCTTAGTCTGACCTTTCTTCCAACTGGATTTGGATCATACTCAATGGTCGCTTCATCAACAAAAACAACCCACTTCCAAGCTCTTGCCCAATTCCTCCTCTGCCTAGCATACACCTTCCTCTGCTCCTTTTGTCCTTTCCTCCAAAAATGCTTTTTCCTGGGAATTCTGAGCTTAAAACCAGCTTCCCCAGAGATCTTATTGCTAGTATCTTTTCCAAGACCAACATTAGCCTTTAGGGTAATATCCCTTAGTGCAAAATGAGGCTCAGTATCAATAATATCAAGAATTACCTGCCTTTTGGCCTCAGTAATTTTGGTTGGTCTGCCAGCTCGTGGAGCATCATGGGTATTGCCATCAAGATCTTCAGCCTTTTTTATCACTGTTTGAACAGTAGACTTGGAGAGGTTCATAATCTTAGAAATTTTATTATACCCCATATCTGAATGTTTATTCAGGGCATAAATTTCTCGATTTCTGTCGTCTCTGGCATGGCGGGTATGTGGTGTATTCAAAATGTGAACCCCAGGGGCACAATTTATTCCCTGTCGATAATACTGCGCAAGGGCGAAGGGGATTGCAAGGCATGCTTGGTGAGGAGTATGGAGCAGATTCGGTAGGAGTTCTGGTTCTTAATTATTCCAAAACAGGTGGGCGGTAGCAAGCATACTTATACAAAAGTATACCCCCATATGTATGAAAGAAATATAGGGAAAACGATGTAAGAAACATAAGTGCGAACATGTTTGACCCTGAAATCCTGCCAAGTAATCCTAAACAATCTGCGTGAAACCATAAGGGCGGGATGCGAATATTAGAAATATCATGACCAATAATAGTGCATAAGAGATGCATTCAATGCTTAACACCGGATAGAAAAGCACATGTTAAATCCACAAATATTATCCTAAAACAATCAATAAAACACGATAATATATATCTTAGCTGTAGTAGTGTAAGCGGGGTACAGGGGGAGCCGAAACACAAACTAAGTAAACGAATACACGGTAGTGTTATGAAATGGAGATAAGAGATATAACGGAATTTCAACATGGTGGGGTCATAGTGGGGCGGTGTTGTTGAGGTAATCGTGATTGGGACCGTTGCCACGGAGGGGTACTGAAACTTATTAGACATGAGTGTACTATGCCTTACTTGTCTAACAATGTTAACAGGGCAGCATTGACATATTATCCTCAAACATCTGTTCTGAGTCTTTTGATTAGGGCCTTATCTTGAGTATAGCGTCCATAGATGAAACTTGTGAAGACAGTGACTGTGTCAGATTGGACATGAATCGGATATATTCAAGCATATATTGTGCGGTCATCTATGAAGGTAACAGAATAGTTGAATTTGCGAAAGCAAGTTTTGGAGAATATTCAGCTAATGTTGTAGTCGATTAATTCGAATATCGTATCTGAGCGCATGGCAGTAATTGATGTAGGCTTTCGCTTTGTGCTTTTGCAAGTGATACATGTTTCGCATTGCCAGTCTTTCGGAACTTTTTCGCGCTTGATATCGTCGCAGTAGTTGTTGCTTTTGATATATTCAGGTGAGGGATGTCCAAGTGCTTCGTGCCACTGCTGGTAAGTCACCTTCTTTGCTGACTCTTTCCCTTCTTGCACAACTTGGTCTTGCCTGTCAAGCTTTCCCCAGATAACCTCTGTTTTATTTTCACTAAAAATATACATATTCTTTCCGGAACTAGCCAAAGAAAATCCCTTCCCTATACAAACAATTGCCCACCATGACAACAAACTGCAAGAACCCAAACTAGGAAGCCAAAGAACACGTTCAAGGTATACAGAAGAAACATGACAAATAGATGTTTTGCCCAAGATCACCCCTGTTCCACGGCCACCTGTCTCTATAACAGAGTCATCGCCCAACCTAACGGTACCTTTCCTGGTCTCAACGTTGATAAAAAAGTCTAGGTTGTTTGTCATGTGTGAGCTTGCGCCTGTATCTATAACTCATCTAGAATAGGAGGAGAGTTTGGTAGTGGTTCAGACAGAAGATAAAGTACTGACCGGTTCAGGAGTTTCTTCCTTTCCGATCTTCGCCGTGTCAGCGGTCCTTTTTTCTTTATTCTTCAGATTCGCGGCCTTGAGTTTGACACAGTCATTCCAGGTATGGCTATTGCTGCAAGCAGTTGGGTAGTGCTTTTTGCAGTAGGAACATTCCTTGGGTATCATCGTTGGTTCCTTGCTCGAGGGTTCTCTTTGTGGTTCCTTTCGTTTTCCATTAACATCAGCGGTTTTATCCGCTTTATTATCCGCGGAGTTAACAGCGGTTTGAATTTTGAAGTCCATCAGTTTATTGCAGGCGTGATCGTACGTAAGGTCTTCGTTGGTTTGAAGGTTCTCAATGATATTATTCATTGATTCAGAACGAGAACGGAGCAGGATCGCTGCTTTAGCCTCAGATGATTCGAACACAGTTTGCAAGACAACCGGTAGGGTGTATCAGTCCGTGGAGGAGGCGGTGGTGGATTGGAAGTGCCATCGATTCTATAGGGTATCGTACTTAATCATGTGATCTGAAAGAAGGTCCAATGTATCGTACTTGATATGGAAAACTGGGTGGAGTTGGTCGAAGAAAGATGAAGACTTTTCTCTTGCAAATTTGTCCTCGAGAGCGTTCCAGATTTTTGGAGGGGCTTTATCGGTTGCGAGGAGGATGGGCCACTGCGACTCTACGGTTTGGATGAAGTATGTGGCGGCATACTGGTAGCGATCAATAAAGTTATCATTGTCATGTCCGGCGTATTCATCAATCATTTCTTCCCATAACACAATATTGCAATACTTAAAAAGTTTGAGAACATATTGTGAAATGTGTCTCCACGCAAGGTAGTTTTCACTTCCGGTAAGATTTGGGATGCAGCTTAGTTTGGAGTTGGGAGTGACCGAGTTCATGGAGCTTTGAATGTGTTTGTCGGCGGCCGGTGTAGATGATTTACAAGCCTGAGGTGGAGGTGAGGTTGAGGGCGATTTGGCCGGTCTTTTGGAACCTGAACAAGCCGGATACCGAGAGGATTCACCAGCGGCTATGGTAGAACCCGTAGCTGGCTCAGAGGCCACTCTAACAGTTTCTTCCGTTTCTGACTGAGACTCGCGAAGTTGTCTGCTTGCTGCTGCATCAGTTATTTTGATTTCGGGTAGAAGAGATTGATAGGTAGGTAGATGAGCAAGTTAGAACTACGGTTCAGTACTTGTCAACCAACATCAGGGCTACAGCCCAGTATCCTTTCGTGGATACCTGTAAAGACAGTGGGTAGGTAGGAGATCAAGAGAGAACCAGAGTTGAGTTCTGGTCAACTAAGATTAGAGCTACAGCTCAGTATCCTTCAGTGGATACCTATGTCGGATGTTTTGAACCCGTGTGGTGGTGGTTGAGGTGAGGGAGGAAAGTAAAGGAACAGGAGGTAACTCTAGGTACTTAAGAGAAAGAACGCGTTGCGATCGCTGAGTAAGTGTTACCTAAATCGGTTAGTTTCCACAACGACAACCGTGACTGTGTTAGGGGTGAGAATCGATCGTGATTCATCTCTGGTACGTGAGCGCGTGTGAGCGTATTTCTTATGGAGTAAGGAGAGCGCCGGGCTCATAACCTGGTTAATATGTGAATGCGACACAATCCGTGCTATGTGGATAATACTTGGCAAGTACGAGGGGGGTCACGGTTGTGAGGCACGCTTAGCCAGGAGGTGAAGTAGGGATTGCAAGGAGTTCTGGTTCCCAATTCTTCTAAGCCAGGTGGGGGGTAGCACCTTATTTATAGAAAAGTGCGCGTCTATATGTGCAAGAGAAATATAGGGAAAACAATACAAAAAACATAAGTGCGAACATGTTTGACCCTGAAATCCAACCAAGTAAATCCCAAATAATGTGAGTGAAAACAAAAGGGTGTGGAGTAATTATTAGAAATATCATGACCAAGAATGGTGCATAAGAGATGCATAAACAACCGTAAAATCCTAAACACCTGAATGGAAAGCACATGTTAAATCCCGAGATATTATCCTGAAATAAACAATAAAACACTATAATATATATCTTAGCTGTAGTAATCTCAGCTGTCCACAGGTGGAGCCGAAACACAAACTAAGTAAAATAAAATACATGGTAGTGTGTTGAATATACATAGGAAATATACAGAAAATTTCAACAGTAGTGGTGGACTCCGGTTGTTCTAGAAATAGAGAGGGGAGTGCTGGGGGGGGGGGTGGTTGCTGCTTGTGTGTGCCTGTTATCGTTAGTATAGGAGGCTCATATCCCCGAGGCGGGCTTGGATTGCTCGACGGTGGAGCAGTCGCCCGTTGGACCTCTAGTGTTAATCTGGATGGTAGCGGGGGGCCGTGGGGTTTCCTGGATCGACTTTGGTGAGTAGAATTAGTTTTTCACCTGGGACGAGATGGGCGTATTCGGTTTCACGGCTATACACAGTGGACGGCGTTCTGGGCTTCACCAAGATTCACCCCCGTTCTAAGCATTTACACAATCTATTCCATCGTGATAGGAATCTTCTCGCCGTGACGGTCCTTGCTATTTACACCTTGGGCAGAAGTGCTTAACGGAGCACATCACCCCGAAGACACCATATCGTTCCGGATCCAGAACCCATGTTGAACACCAAGCATGTAAAAGGCAATGAAACAGGAAAGAGCGTGGTTGAGCTTCTAATGTATGTTTCTTTTATTTTTACACCTTTCACGCAGGAGCTGCTTCCTGTCTTGAACTGGCATTGGGTTGTAGATTTCCTTTTTTATGTTCTTCCTCTTCAAGCTGTAGATTCCTTCGCATAGCCCGATGGCGGTTCATGTATCACATCCGGCAATTCGTCTACAAGTATAGGAGTAGCTGGCAAGTACAGTAAGGATTTGAGTTAAAGCATAATTCACAGTTCATAGGGTTTGGTAATAGTTATTATTAGAAACAAAGAAAGAAAGAAAGAAGCACTTCCGAGAAGTAAAAAATCTCCTCCCTACCCCCCCATTGTGGTGAGGCCTACACACTCCCCATACCACTCCCACCACCAACCTCCGTCTCCCCCCTGTCCCCCCTAACCCGACCCCCCCTCGAGTTCACTTGCCCATCTGGGATCTGGGTCAAGTATCCCTTGGGGGGGTCACCTCCACACCAGCGCTTCCACCACTGTCTTTCCCCCTCCTCGATTCCTCCACAACCTCTTTTACCGGCCGGCTGCCCCTCCTGTCCGCTGGCAGGGGAGATGTACCTTCCGCAGCCGGGGGACATTTCACAATCGGAGCGGGGCAATTAACGACCGGGGCGGGGCAATTAACGACTGGGGCGGGGCAATTAACGACCGAGGTGGGGCAATTAACGACCGGGGTGGGGGATTTGACAGCGGGGGCGGGGGCTTCCTCTCTGGAGGCGGGGCATTCGGCTACGGGAGTGCAGGATTTTTTGGTATCGAGCCACTGGGGGGGGCAGCATCCAGCTATGGTGGACGAGTAGACAGCCATGGGGGAGTTGTGGAAAGCCACAGGGGAGCTGCCGAAAGCGAGGCGGGAGCTTCAGAAAGCGACGGGGAGGTAGTAGAACCTGGGCACGGGCACGAGCACAGGGGGGGGTTATTGGACGCAGGAGGGGGTCCAACGTTTGCCGGAGGGGGTAGGTTCCCGTTAGACGCGTAGTGGTATATGATCGAGAAAATAGCAACAATCACCAACGTAGCAGGACGCCCATGAGAGGTGAAAAAGGCTAACGAACGTGAGATGATCAAATCCGGAACCTGTAAATATCTTGGACAAACTTTTGATCCCCGAAACAATCGACACCTGCGCCACAATCGCGTGGGAAGGAACATGGGGGTGAGCTTGTGGTGTCTTCAGTGTTCCCGACCGTCCCGAACGTCCCGGGCAGGGTGGGTAAGGACGGCCGGGCACGGGGTCCGTCTTTTGTAAACACTGCAGGACTGTAGGTTGACGGGCGGGCCCTGCAGTCCTTTTGGAAATGGTAACTTCCGGTAGGTTAGCTACCGTCCTGCATAAGGACGGGCGTCCCTTGTTGGTCAAGGAAGTGGAATGGGGTCAGGGTGCTCAGAACCAGGATCGGATATCACTGGAAGCATTGATTGATTGATAGCGAAATTTGATACATAATAGTAGAGCCTAAGCTTCTCTTCATTAGAATAGAAATGTTTCACATCTTGATAACACTTACCTAATGCTCATGAGATTCGAAAATGAAACATAAACTAAGACACCTATACGGCCCGGCCGTCCGTCCCGGGCATAGGTCAGGACGGACTGCAACTGGCCGTCCGTCCTGTCCGAAGGTCTCAAACTTGGCGTCCGTCTCGTCCTAGGCTAAAGATGGATGGACTGGACGCTTGGGAACACTGGACCGTGTCTTCGTGGTTTTGGACATCCTTGGCTGATGTGATGAGGAGTGGATGGTACTTCTCGAAGCCCTGGAGGCAAAAGCCCCATTTAAATTCATCAAACACTCCAAACTTACCCGGATCTGCAAGGTTTCGTGACTTTTTACGAGGTTTTGCCCTATTCCAGTTTTCACCGTTGTGTCGAGACCTTGGTATGATACCGTGACAAGCCTCGGATTCCAAGATTGTTTGATGGCCCGCAAGGCTTAACACACTGGACCGAAACCGCCATTTATTGGAATGGGGAGCACCTGTCACTGAGCGGTTTGCCACTCGTAAGTGTGTTGTCGAAAACTGCATCCAATATAGTTTGTTTTTTGTTTCTCTCTAGTCTCAATCCGAACCCAACATGAATCCCGAAAATTGGCGACTCTAACGTATCGCACCGGGTAACCGCCCAGGACCGGGAAACCCCCCACATGTGGCAACCATGGAAAACCAAGTTTCCCTTTGATTAACTCTGTTAATACTTGAGATACAACCTTGAAAATTAATCAACAAGTACTTTTGAGTATGGAGAATTTAAATATGTAATTGATATTTGACAATGGGAAACAGGGCTCCTAGAAAAATCATTTTAAGACCAATTACACATAACAAACCAGCCAATACTCTAAGCAGGATAAAATTAAAACAGCTACAAAGTGTATTTCAGTAAGCCTATGGAAAGCTTGCATAAAGCTATTAGGTTCTGAGTCAGGGGTTTTTTTAATCAAATTCATGACTATCTTTCAGTGTTACAGTAACTAATAAGCTGCTGAAAGCTCTAAACAAGTTCAAGGCTCTTTACAGTAAGATATCTTGTTATTAAGTAAACCAATAACTCTATTTCATTGTAATATACTTTATTATCATTATTTTAGTTTCTACATAAAGTTTAAGGCTAAACATAGATGTTTTTAACATTTAATGCCTTAGTGTTTATCCAAGATAAAGATTTGCATCTTAGTAGCTAAACTGTGAGCAATGTTTGCAAATAAAACTGCCAAACAGCCTAAAATGTATTTTTATAGTATTCATAGATCTAGTAAAATATAATATGTCATTTGTAAGATATTATTAGACCCATTTACTTGATCTACTACATCTTTAAAACTAATATCTCTTATCTATGAATACTACTCAGTGTACCAGAGATTACAGGGTTTAAGGATTCGATATTCTTGAATTACTACTCAAATCTTAGTAGGCATTGTGGAAACTATACAATATAGCTTAAACCCTATATTTAAGCTGTTATTTAGTTGTTCAATATATTATAAACTAATTATTGTACATCTACTTAGAGTTCCTTACGGGGCGGACAGGGCTCCGAAAAACGCGAGCCCCCGGCCCTTTTCCCCGCCCCGCCCCACTCAACGGCCTGGGGCGGGGTCTCTTTTTCGGCATTCCCTGCCCCAGTCCCCGCTCACGCCCCCGCCCCACCCATACCCCAGACGGGTCCCTGTTTAAAATAGGTGGTCACAAACAGGGCCCCGTCCAGGGAATGAATGCGGGTGGGCCCTGGACGGGGACGGGGCGGGGATTACCCTAAAAATACTCCCCCCGGCCCCGTATAAGGGCGGGGTCTGGCGAGTGAAAACCCGCCCCGCCCCGCCCTGTAACGAACACTACATCTACTAGTAATGAATCATCTTTATACTAGATATGCATACATATATATATAAATTACATTTAATAAATCAAGCATTATAATCTATATTAGAAATCTACAGACTACATAATTCGAAAATATCAGATTACTTGAACAAACTTTCGGAATATTGTTAAATATGCTAACTGAGTTTTGAAGATTAGCAGAATATAGGAAAATTACATGAAGTTACTCAAATCTGCGAGACTAGCACATAAAATATTATGCTTACCTAATACTAGCAAGCTAATAGAATATATTTTACATCTATTAGGTACTTGCTTTCTAAGTTCTTACATACTTTAACTCTTATTATAATATAACTATGTACTCCTTATAAAAATTAAGTTACGGAAAATGGAGATTCCCTCTACTTAACCTAAAACCAGGTGACTACGTTTGAATAATAAGTGCAAAGCAACTCGTAAGGAATTGGATTAATGAGTCAACTCAATAAGCCGAAACCATAGTATCAAGCTGATTGAATTTGTGTACTGTTTTCCACTTGCTATTCATTATTATAAGTATGAAAACTAGCTATAAATTGATGTAAAAAATTTATAACTTAGATCAAGTAAGACTTATACAATCCCTCTATTTATCAAAAAGGATAGTTTTTATAAAACTTTCACTCTTATACTACTTAGAGCAATTAGTGATTTATTTTAGATAATTAGTCTTAAAATGATTATACAAGACAACCAATTTTGGATTATTAAATAATAATTACATATTCAAACTCTCCATACCTGAAAGTACTTGCTGATTAATTTTCAAGGTTGTATCTCAATTATTAACAGAGTTAATCAGAGGTGGATTTGGTTTTCCATGGTTGCCACATGTGGGTGGTTTCCCGGTCATGGGCGGTTTCCCCGTGTGATACGTTATCGCCCGGACTGAACCACTGATTGTATACTCTGTGCTCCGCGTCGCTAGGCTTTAAAAATACGGCAGGGTCTCTCCTTGCAGCTCAAATAGCGTTTACGCTCTTTTTCTTTCCCTCAGCTTCTTCCGAAAATGTGGCCAGCCTCCCGAGTAACCCAAGCCCTGTCCGGCTGGAACAATCGAAAGCACACCCGGGAGGTAAATAAAAAGGCATTCTCTAGGAAGATTTGAGTTCTGAAACACTATATATTTTCCCCATAATCTTGTCTGATTAATTAATATCTTCCACCCCCCCCTGAACCTAGCTACTGAGTTTGATGAACATGTGGGAAACTGTAGTTATGGGTGCGCTCGCCTCTCATCTGTTGCTGTAGTTCCGAGTGACACCTCGTGACTACTTACGTCACCCCCCCTGTTCCCTCTCAACTCCTTGCTTCTCTTCTCTCTTCCTCTCCTTTCTATCCTTCTTCTTTTTCCCTCTTAACTGTCTTCTTGTTCAATAAGTAAAAACAAGTCTTTTGCTTTCTCCGGTGACTACTTTGCCTTTGGACCTGTACTACTCGCTTGCCCTCTTCTGCACCCGATAGTTCTCAACAGAACAAGTGGTACGGTGCAACAATGGTGAGCCAAACACGATAAAAAAACATTGCAACACACGCCCCTGTTGAGCTCAGTTAAGATGATGAACAGCTCAAACGGGAGCTAAATGGACATTAACTCAAGTAGTGCACAAAGGCCGTCAAGTCACCAGATTTCACTCGATTTTCTTCACCCCCTATTGGAAATAATAGGTGTGGTAGCGACCGGAGATACGGGTTTTACGCAGCTAAGCGGAGCGGCTCAATTGAAGACGGAAGGTTTGTACCAAACCACACAGGGCCTCGTGATCTATTTTGAGGTTTATGAAATAAAAATGGTCTGAGGAAAATTCGGAAGGAGCAAAAGGTGAGGCGCGCAAAGGGCTAGAAGGAAGAAAGACAAACCCGGAGGAAACTTTTCATAGCCTCCGCGTCCCTTCACTAGTGCATATAGATACCACTGTAGAATCAGGGTAGCGTTAATGGTACACCCGGAATCACGCGAGGCTACTCCCGAGGTACATCGCCGGATCCATCGTCTCCGGTTGTCCACGAATAATATCTTCCTCGGTCGCTGCTATGCTGTTTCCCCCATATCTCCTTTATCTTGGGCTGCATTGTTTTGTGCGGTTGGGCTGTTTTGGTTGGATCTTAATTATTCAGCAACTATGTTATTGTTATGAGGTGATGATTTCGGAGGATATGCGAGTATGAGCGGAGAGGAAAGTATAGAGGAGGAGGAAGTCTGTATTCGTTGCTTGCCTATCTATCGACCGTGGGGAAGGGTGGGATTATATAGTAAATACAAAGAGCTTCTGCGCTCACAATGTCTCTCGGAAATCCACCCGACCACGAACAATATCCCATTCCCACGCGCTCTCCTTTCCGATATATCTTCCGCAATACTCTCCGACCGTTCGCGGTCATTGATGCGGATTCTTCTTGCTAGCATACAAACCAGGGATAGTACTTCCTCCTCTTCCGATTTATAATGAGTGACAAATGAGACTAACGCGCAACAATAAACAGAATAGGAATGATGTTTGGAACGGTCGTGTTCCCAGGTGAGCGGTGTGATCGCCGGTGACTTTAAACACACCCACACAGCGGGGATCATTCCAGCACAGTTCTTTCCCCCAGCTTCTTGCCCGGCTTCAGTTTCAGTGCTTGGTCCCGGGCCTAGTCCTAGCCCTAAAACATGCTTCTCGAATTGCGGTCTAGGGAGAGGCTTCGTAAAAATATCAGCCGTCATCGGATGGGTAGGGCAGTAGAAGAGGACGATAGTTCATGAGTCCACATGCTCTCTTATGAAGTGGTACTGGATATCGATGTGCTTCGTACGCGCGTGGTATTCGGGGTTTTTGGTAAGTGCTATTGCTGCCTGATTGTCACATTGGACCTTCCGTATTTCCTTTCCATGCTTTAGTGCCCCCAAACCCTCCAGCAGCTCACCTAACAATAGTGATTCCTTGACCCCTTGGGTCAGTGCCATGTACTCTGCCTCAGTAGAAGACAGAGCAATACTTGCTTGTTTCCTGCTAGCCCAGGAAACTGCCCCTCCGTTGATCATAAAGGCATACCCGCCAATTGATTTTCGGTCCTCACCAGCACCCCAATCCGCGTCCGTGTACCCCCCGCAGTATCCGCTCCCATAGAGGACAACAAATGTTTGTGTTCCGGGGAGGTAACGGAAGATACACCGAACTGCTGTCCCGTGGGCAGGGCCCGGATTGGAGCTGTGTTGGCTGACGGCCGATACGGGAAATGCGATATCCTGTCTGGTACCAATCATAGCATACATTAGTGAGCCAACTGCTGACTGGTATCGCTGGAGATTGTTTGGGTCCGTTTGATGTATTATTGGAGACTTGAGCAGTCTGGTATGAGGGTCCGCCGGTGTACTAACCGAAGCGCAAGTAGACATCGCACGTCTCTCAAGAATTGTAGTGGTATACTTATGCTGTGTGAGGTGCAAGGTACGTAGCTGCCAATTCCGTTTGATCTCCATTCCTAGGAACCCAGTTAATGGCCCTAGGTCGGTCATTTCGAACTCCTCGTGTAGGAGATTTTGTACCCAAGCAACATCTTCTAAACTCGGTGAGGTAATTACTAGATCTTCCACATACAAGAGGAGAATTAGTTTAAAGAACTTGTGGATGTAGACACGGTGGTCTTGCTCGCTTCGCTGGAACCCATTCGCCAGGAAAAAGTGCTTTATTTTCCCATACCAAGCCCGGGGAGATTGCTTGAAGCCATAAATCGATTTGATCAAGCGGGAGACTACCTGTTCCCCAGAATTATTTCTCTGAACCTCGGTATGTAGCCCTTCCGGTATTTCCATGTATAGACTCTCTTCCAGGTCGCTATGAAGGAATGCTGTTTTGACGTCCATGCCCTCCAATTCCCAGTCATTCTCGCAGACTAGGGCCAACAGCGAACGAAGAGAGTTGTATTTGGCGACCGGAGCAAAGGTTTCCGTGTACTCTAAACCTTCCCTTTGACTATACCCCTTCGCGACAAGCCTTGGTTTGTATCGCCCATCATCCTTACGACTGAAGAGCAATCGGCATCCAATTGCCTCTCGTCCAGCCGGAAGTAACTTGAATGCCAGCTCCCAGGTATCTTTTCTGACAAGGGAGTCCACTTCAGATTCCCACGCTGCATACCATTCTTTTGATTCTTTACTAACTAAGGCATCACTAAGGGTTTGCGGCTCCTCTAAATGGGAAAGCATAGCGGGCCATGGTTTAGCTCTAAAACCTTGTCGAAGGTTGCGCTGTCTCTCTGAGCGTCTATTTCCTGGTCGACTAACATCTTCTCTTCTAGCCTGCAAGACTTCTGGTGGTGGCCTAACAATAATCGTGTCCCCACCAAACTCCTCTGGGCTTGGTGGATTCATGACTGCTTCGACCAGAACATTTGCCCCTACACCATTTCCGCTTCCCACATTCTCATCTTCTTTCTCCTTTTCCTTTACCTCCGGTAAACTAATTTCTATCTCGTTCGCGGACTGCAGTTCTTGACTAACGGTCTCGATAGTCCCCAGCTCATTGATAATGACATTGCGGGAGCTGTAGATTCGCCTTGTTGTTGGGTTGTATACCCTATACACTTTGCTGCCTGCGTCCTCATCATACCCGATGAGGATGCATCTCTCCGATTGTGGGTCCAGTTTCTTTCTCTGCTCCTTTGGTACTAAGCGATAGGTTAGTGATCCAAAAATTCTAAGGTGACCCGCGCTGGGTAGTCTTCCAGTCCAGTACTCGAGTGGAGACTGATCGTGATGCGAGCGGTAGTGTTCGTTACGGGGCGGGGCGGGGCGGGTTTTCACTCGCCAGACCCCGCCCTTACACAGGGCCGGGCGGGTATTTTTCGGGTAATCCCAGCCCCGCCCCCGTCCGTGGCCCACCCTCACTCATTCCCTGGACGGGGCCCCGTTTGTTACCACCTATTTTTGACGGGGACCCGTCTGGGGTATGGGTGGGGCAGGGGCCTAAGCGGGGACTGGGGTAGGGAATGCCGAAAAAGACACCCCGCCCCAGGCCGTTGAGTGGGGCGGGGCGGGGAAAAGGGCCGGGGGCCCGCGTTTTGCGGGGCCCCGTCCGCCCCGTAACGAACTCTAGCGAGCGGGAGGGTAGACGGTTATGGATATGGGCGGCTGCTGCTACAGCGAATCCCCATAATCCTTTGTTGAGTTTGGCTTCTTCGATCATGCACCGTGCCGCCTCCATTAAAGTACGGTTCGCTCTTTCCGCTAATCTATTGTCACTAGGACTATAGGGTGGGCTGACACTGTGAGTAATACCATTTAGGCGAAGGTATCCTTTGAAATCCCTCCCGATGTATTCCCCTCCGCCGTCCGTCCTTAGAACTTTAATTTCTATGCCAGCCTCTTTTTCTGCTCTTGCTTTGTACACCTGAAAGGCACCCAAGGCCTCGCTTTTGGCCTTTAAGAGTGTCACTGCTATGCGGCCACTGTGTTCATCTATGAAGGTAATGAAATACCTCTCGCCGGATATGGTACTAACTTGCATCGGACCGCAGATATCCGAGTGAACAACATCTAGTAGTTCATTCGCCTTTGTCCTAGTGCCAGTCAATGGCTCCTTATGTTGTCGGCCCATCGCACAGGTCTCGCATAGTTTGTTTTTGTCTTTCCCCTTCGTACTCGGCACAATTGCTAGCTCGCTAACTCTGGGTTGTATATACTGAATGCTGGCATTGTTGAGAGTTCTGTAGCCTAATCTCCAATGCCATATCTTGATCGTTTGCGGTGTCGATTTGTTGGTTGAGAGCCCGAGGTTGGCTTTATCGTCGCTCTTGTATTTCCGTAAGTAGTATAGATTTCCATCTCTTTCCCCCTTGACTCTTAAGTCATCCTGGGTTAATGTAGATATTTTTGTTCCAAAGCTAACTTGGTACCCTGAGTCAATTAATCGTGCAACTGATGCCAGATTTCCTCCTGCTCTGGGTACGTGCAAGACTCCGCTTAACTGGAGGTTCCCAATGCTAACATTACGCATTCCTACAGCTTCAATCTGAGATCCATCGGCGATCTCGATGCCCTTTCCGGAGATTTCCTTGTAAGTCCCGTTCATAAAATACTCTCGCTGACTGCATAAGTGCTGCCTTGCTCCTGAGTCCATGATCCAGGTTCCCTTGTTATTGGCTGTCCCTGATAGATCGTGTACCGTAAAGGCCAGGCCTGTTTGATCTCCCAGAGATTTATGGTTGCCTTCGTTGGCCTCCTCGGCCTTCCTCTTGTAACAATCCCTCTTCCAATGCCCCTCTCTTTGGCAGTAAAAGCATTTACCTCGGGGTTTAGATGTTCCTACTGCACGCACAGAGCTGGCTGCCCCCTGCGGTCTTCCCCCTCCAAATGTATTCTGTATCCGCAAGCCTCCTCTTGCTGAGCTGGGTCGAAAACCTCCTCTACCGCGCCCGTAAGGCCTTGCAGCAAACGCGGTCACAGTTGTGGAACTAGTCAGACTAGTTCCTGGTCTGGTTGTGTGGGCGACCTGTCGGCGTGCCGATTCCTGAAGCAGTCCGCTGGCAAAGATGTCGAAGGTGACCTCATTGGCTCTAGACTGCAGGGTCATAATTATGGGTTCGTAGGAATCTGGAAGACTGAGACTGAGAAGCGTTACAAGTTCGTTGTTCTCTATTCCTTTTCCTGTTCCTGATAAGCCCTCCACTTGATTCGCTAACTCATGGAACTTATTTAAGTGCTCGGCCATATCATCTCCTTCCACCATACGCAAGGCCCACAGTCTCTGCATGAGAACCATACGGCCACTCACTCCAATCCCTTGATGAACTATCCGTAAGGCCTCCCATGCTGCCTTTGCCGTAACAAATTCCTGGATATGTGTTATTTGTGAGTCTCTGACATTGAGAGTTAGGATGGTGAAGGCGGCGTTGTCTCTTGCGGTGTCTTTTGCGTTTCCCTTGTCCGGGTCCTGTTCAATAGCGGCAAGTAATCCTTTTTCCTTAACGATACGCACAATTCGGAACTTCCACGCCTGGTAGTTACTTTTGCCTGATGCAATTGAGCCATCAAGCTTCTCAATAGACTGGGTGAGAGAAGTGGTACTGGCTGGTGCGGACGTGGGGATATCAGGCTGAGGGGCTGTAGATGCTGACATTGTGTTGGTAGGATCACGAGATATTGCTTTTGGGAATACGGCGTTTGAGGATAGGGTCGTTGGCAAGTGAGACTGGGTGGCAGCGGCGGAGTGCTATTCAGACTAGGCAGTCCGGGGTCATAACCTATTGTTATGAGGTCATGATTTCGGAGGATATGCGAGTATGAGCGGAGAGGAAAGTATAGAGGAGGAGGAAGTCTGTTTTCGTTGCTTGCCTATCTATCTACCGTGCAGAAGGGTGGGATTATATAGTAAATACAAAGAGCTTCTGCGCTCACAATGTCTCTCGGAAATCCACCCGACCACGGACAATATCCCATTCCCACACGCTCTCCTTTCCGATATATCTTCCGCAATACT